>ERZ778027.1446-NODE-1446-length-39442-cov-11.853429_pt1 | contig 39442 bp, 36 predicted proteins | sample MGYA00375757_ERZ778027 | MGnify/ENA primary metagenome ERZ778027 (study PRJEB29350, sample SAMN05389817) | bioreactor metagenome | isolation source: Ammonium sulfate bioreactor | place: South Africa: University of Cape Town | collected 2014-02-18 ...
AATTTTTGAAAGTAACCAATGTTGGATCTCCTTGTCTAAATTACGAAGTAATTATGAAGTAAAATAACTTAGAGAAGAAAGTGAAATCACGCTCACAATGCCATATTTCAATATCTAGAAAATAAAGAAAGCACTACTAAGCGAAAATCGCGCTAAAGAATCTGTCTTTTTATAGAGCGTGAATATTGACTCATGATTTCGATAATTTTTTGAACTGTTGAAATGCTTTGATGTTCTTCTGAATCATTCATCGATAGTACCAATATTAACATTATTTTTTGTAGGTTTCTGCATTCGTAAACACTTGTATATTTTCTCTAACATTATTCAATTTTTCATTGAATACTCAATGACATATCTGAAAATGCAAGTTTAAAATAATGCTAATAAACATGAAAAATAAGACGATAAATGAAAATCTGACGAAATCAAATCAACAACTGAGCAGTATTATTTTTCTATGGAAGTTCACTGTTGATATTCGGAATACTTCCTGGTGAATTCGGACCTTGTTGTGCATCCATATCATCATCAGGTTCAGCTCCTTCGCTTTCTTCTTCTGCTTCATCTCCATCTTCATCATCCTACACGTAATAATATCAGCAAAACATTGTCCTACTCCACAATTATCTTACATCAGCATTGTCCATTTCTGTTCTCCCATGAAAAGATAAATTCAAGCCCTTATCAAGATAATGTCGTCGTTCTTGTTCGAGTAACTCTTCGAATTTCAACAAAGCAACATCTTCTCGAACTAAACTTATGAGAAAATTCGAAACGGATGTTTCAAAATCTTCAAATTTTTACTTGGCTGTAATGGCCGAAACCACAGTGAATTGACTTTGCTCGTTTCAATAGTTGGCCAAAGATGTGCAGACATACTGAAGGTTTCTTCCCAGTTATGTGATTATAAGTTCGATACGATACACAAAAAATCCAAAACATACTTCTCTTTTCTTTGACCAATAGGAATTAATTTACCGACCTCTACTGCTTGTTGGAAACATATGATGAAACTTATGATGGGAAGATTTTTGTAATTTTTGTCCATCATATTTACCCAAATAAATTTAAAAGAAAGCCATCTATGTTTTAAATGGAAATTTCCAAAATGACAACGACAGATAGATAGCGAATGTTTGTTTGTTGGGAATTCTGTTTTTTTTTCTTTTTTGCTTCATATTTGTGTTCTTTTTCTGTTTGAAAATGTCTCGTTTAGATAAAATGAGTGTTTGTGCTGCATTTAGCACATGTCGAATACGATTCATTCCCGATGGTGGAAGTCAAGATGAGCAAGATTATTCAGATCGTTCACTAGTTGAATTACGAGCGTATGACAATGGTGAATATTCAATTCGAGCTTTGGATATCGAAAATCGAAAAACAGTATGAAATGAAATCTATCGAATGAATGAGTGTATTGTTCTCGTTATTCTAGGAAATCTTCAATATACCTTTGAAAAATAAAAATACATATAAACGTGCCCGATCAGCAAATGATCCTGACGAAATTCGTGCTAAATCGGGAACATATCAATTATGGTTGAAGAGAGAATCACGTGAAGGATTTTATACGAGTACCGAAAGTGCATTAGTTGAAATAGAATTTGTTCAAGGAGGTGCATCATCACCCTCGCCACCTATGAATCGACGTCAACAACAAGCTGATTCAAGTGATGACCAATCATCAAGAACATCGACAGGTCGAAATAATCAAAAACCAACTTCAAGACCGAATAACAATGATAATGATTATTCCGGTAAATTTAATGGAAGAGGTAACCAAACTCAACAATCTATGCGAAGAACACAGGACTTATTAACAAGTGATGAAGAAGAACCACCAGCACCGAGACCATCGAATAATTCAAATAATCAAAAGCTATATCCAGAGCTTAGTAAATTGCAGCGAGAAAAAAGCACAAATGATAATAATTCGTCGAGTTCATTTAATCAACGTCACAAATCCAAAACAGTAAATTCAAGTGACGATGAATCATCAAGACAATCTGTTGGTAGACAAAATCAAAGTACACGAAATTCGAATCAATCAGCTATTCGTGGTAAACCAAGGGCTAATTCCAGTGATGATGAATCATTAAAAAAACAACCTTCAAGAACACAAGTTCAAACTCGAGAAACCTCGAAGCCAAATACTAATCGAAGTCAGCCAGCTGCTGATTCCAGTGATGATAATTCGTCACGACAATCTTTCGGCAAGCAAAATCAAGGTACACGAAATGCGGATCAATCAGCTATTCGTGGTCAGCAAAGGGTCAATTCCAGTGATGATGAATCATTAAAAAAACAACCTTCAAGAACACAAGTTCAAACTCGAGAAAACTCGAAGCCAAATACTAGTCGAAATCCACAAGTTGTTGATTCCAGTGATGATGATTCATCAAAGAGACAACCTCCCAAAGGACAAACTCAAACTCAAGAAACTCCAAAGCAACCAAATCAAACTGGTATGATTGAATAACGTTTTTATTAGCTTGACTTGTCATAAATATCATTTTCGCGAATCATTATTATTTTCTTTGATAGATCTTGTGTCGAATGTATACGAATTGGGTAAATATATTCGAAAAGGTGAAACAGATCAAGCCGTTGAATCAGCAAAGAAACTATCTGCTACACGTATTCAACTGCAAACAAAACCACGGGATAATAAAAAAGAAGAACGACCCATTGAGTATATTTTCGAAATCAGATCTTTTGTTTGCTCGTTCATTCTCATTCTTTCTATTTTAATAGAGTGAAATTTAAAATCGAAAGTAATGATGAAAGTATTGCTCGAAAATATCAAGAATTTTCTATGGAAGTTTATCCCTCAACAACCATTGCTGAATTGCGTACTACTGTATGTAGTTAATCTAAACTCAGGAAATAAAATTTCGCTTTTCCTTGTATTATTTATTTCAGTTTGAATATTCCGAGAATTTTCCACCGCCAAACCAATATTTTTTTGTTCATGGACATTTAGCTCATGAAACTTACACCATGACTGATTTGAATGTCGAACTTGATACACTTTTTATTTTATTTGTGATTATGAATTAATCAGGATTATTTATTTTCTATTGTTTTCTTCTGTGATAATTTTTTGTGCTATAATCTTTCTTTCATTTTGTTTTAAACATTAACGCGATCTTCTATTTGGATATTTCAGATATAAATATATGGCTGGTTATGCTGGTTATAGTCAATGCTCTATTCGATTCGAACCTAATAATCGCAGGCAATCAACTCAAGAGTATTCCGATCGATCAACAATTGAAATAAGACAACGTGAAATTGGTGATTATATTCTACGAGCAGTCGATGTTGACCATAATAATACGGTAGATTGAGAACATGTTGAAACATTGATATCTATTTTTTGTTTAAAGGAAATTTTTAATATTTCATTGACAAGTAAAAGACAGTATCGGTTTGGAAGAAGTTATACTGAAGATGAACTCGAGACAAATTCGGGAACTTACTATTTATCATTAGTAAATGCCATGCGAAAGAATTTTCATAAAGAATTACGTAAAGCTTTTAAAGAAATCGCAATTATAAACCAATCAAATGATTCACCCATTGAAATTAGTTCAAACGACGAATCAACTAACAGTGATAATTCGGATGATAATGACGAAAAAGATGAGAATGGTGAGGATGGCGGGATTCCTCTATTTCCAGATTTCTTGGAATCACTAGCACCTCTCCGTAACAAGCCATACCGTAATATTTTTGAAGAACGTCAACCCTCAAGGCAACCTCGAGAAACTTCTTCGCACTTGAATTCTTCAAACTCTGAACCAAACTTGGCTCGTTCAAAGTTCAATATACCACATGTTTATTCAGAGAACAATTTGGCTGAGACTCCTGCGCCTGCTCCTGCTCCTCCCAAAGTCAATCCAACTACTAATACACGTCCAAAACTTGAACCAGCTATCGTACCTCCAACAGGTAAAAGAGCGCCATTGAAAAAATTGAATTGTTGATTTTCTTTTTATTTAATTAGAACTTTTACATAACACTCATAGTTTGGGTAAATTCATTACCAATGGTAATGCAAATGATGCAGCTCGCATTGCAACATTATTATGTCAACAAGGAGTTCAAATCGAAGTTAAAACATTGAAAAAAAAGGAAAACGACAAAAAATTCACGTAATTAATAATGAAAATCTTATTTGTATCTTATCAATTTGATTTCTAATCCATAGAGTTCAAGTTCAAATTGATGGTAATGAATATAATAGTGATGAATCTGATCCGAAAATATCCGTTGATGTCTATCAATCAACAACCGTTCGTGAACTACGTGCAGCTGTATGTAAAACAAGTTATCTTTCGATTTTAAATTCGTTGTTTTTTGTTTTTCACAGTTCGAATTAGCTTATCAACAATTACCACCGAGTCAATACTTTTTCGTTAATGGTGCTTTAGCTCATGATGATTCGTCAATGAAAGATTTAAAAGTTGGTTCTCAATCGATTTTTGTTTTATTTTTATTGACGCATCCGAAGAAACTCTAAATGTGATAGTTTTGTAAATAACTAATGGTTTTTCTTTTCATTCGGTGAAACAAACATAAGTCTAGTTTTTGTGATAATTAACAGTTTTTGTTTATGGATTTTGTTATTTTTATACTCGAGCATACTCAAATATTCTAGATTAATAAATCTACCTTTTTTCTTGAATAAAATATGGCAACATCATCGATTGAAAATGTAAGAAACAAAAACAGGCCTATCTTGAATGAACTCATGAAATATTTGAACTTTGTTTTTCTCTAGAATAAAAGTGAATCAACAGTCAAACCTGTGGTAAAAGTTTGTTTTATTGAAAATTTCAGTTTAGAAAAACGTTTGTTTTAGTCAGCTTATTGGGAATGTGTCGATTGTCATGTGTATAACCCATCAGCACGAAAATCATGTAAAACATGTCGACGCCTTCGACAAGATTTACTCAATCAAGCCATGAAAGATTCGAAGTTTTCTTCGGTAATAAATTTAAAAGACAAAACAATGAATTCATTTTGTTTGTCTAGTTGCCTGAAGAAACAGCAAGCGTAGAACCAAAACCAAAACCGCCAGTACCAACAACTGAATCAACGAATTTCACTTCTACTACAACTCAACCAGTGAGAAAAGAAAAAGAAAATAATCGATTTTTATTAACAAAATTTTTAGCCACCAAATTGGTACTGTGTGATCTGTTCACATCACAATGCGAATAATGATTCTGCGAGCCATTGTAACGGTTGTGGAAGTGTTTATATGACAAATATTGAATATTTAAATTTCGTACACGAACAAGAAAAACAATTGCTACGCTATCAAGAAGATTCGAAAGCATTCCAAGATGATCTACGTGCACAAGCTCAATCAGCTTATTACAAAAATAACGAAGAATTCGAATGTATTATCTGTTTTGAATATGTAGTCAAGAATAAAGGTGTTCTCTTTCATCATTGTCTACATCCAATGTGCAAACGTTGCATCATACAAATGATTGAAACAAGTACCGAACCATTATTAAAATGTCCACATGATGATTGTACGACGATTATTAGCGAAAGAGAACTACGTGGCGTAAGTGAACAATCGTATTTGAAAAAACTCGAAGATTTGTTTTTTGTCTTCTGTAGATTGTTAAAGATATGAAACGAGATCAGAGATTAGTAGATAAATTAAATGAAATTGGTGTACGATGGGCTGAAAGTCGACATAAAACATTTCATTGTATAACACCTGATTGCGGACAATGGTGGTTTATTGAACAACTTCAAGGAAATAATATTGTCTATTGTGATGTAGATTATTCGAAGATGTTTTTACGTATTTCTTAATTTTGATTTTCGATTATTTCATAGGGTTGTAAACATTGGATTTGCATGACTTGTGTAGCAGTACATGAAGGCCAAAATTGTAAGTTTATATCGAATTTAAATTCGAAATCGCTTTGAGAGAAAATTTTCGTTAAGGTTTGGAATTTCAAGAAGATTTGAAACTTCGTGCAATGAACGATGCTACAGCTCGTAAAGATCAGGAGCATTTAGAAGTAACACGATATGAACTAAACAAACAGACAAATCACATGTTCTATTTTTTATTTTTCTCTAGGAAATGATTAAAAGAAGAGAAGCTATGTACTGGTAAGTAGTTTCTACATTGAATATACGATTGGTCACGCTTTTTGTCTGATCTAGTCCGGGTTGTCGTGTAATTATTCAAAAGCTATCCGGGTGTGATTGGCTACAGTGTACTCAATGTAAAATGGAAATTTGTGTTCGTGAAAAATCTATCGTTTAAAAGTTTCTGTTTTTTTTAAAATTTTTGATGATTTTGTTTTAGTGGCCAACTCGTGGTCCACGTTGGGGCCCTGGTGGTCGTGGCGATACATCTGGCGGATGTCGATGCCGTGTCGACAAAGGAAAATTATGTACAAAAGATTGTCAAAATTGTCATTAAAATCTCGCCTATATAATTTATTTTATAATGCAGATACGAATATTGAAACTTGAAAGATTCTTGACGTTCATTGTTGTTGTTTTTTTACTGTGATTTGAATCACTTCTTTTGTTTTTATTGACAATTTTCTGTTGAAATAAATATTTTATTCTCATGTTCTAGAAAAAGTAAAAATCTCATTTTGTAATGCCTTGGCGTCCGTTAATGCGTTATTTATCCAATAACGAAGAACTTATTCGTCGTTTATCAGAATCGTATATTATCCGTCGTGCAGCTCAATTAACTGCCTATTATTTCCATCATGGCAAAGATAAATTTCTCGAACAGAAAGGTAAATATGACCGAGCCGGTGGCTGGGAAAAAACTAAACGCGATGCAAAAAACGACTTTAAAGGAGCACAAGATATAGGAAAAGAATATATATCGAATTTATTTCGTCCTTATACAGATACATGGTCGAATTACAAAGATCAACGTCGACAACAAGAAAAAAGTCAAGCATCATCCTCATCCTCTTCTAAAACAACAACAACAACGAAACAATCAAACAAAAAATCTTCCTAATCATTTGTCTGTTCAACTGTATCCTCCTTCTACCGACGTAGTTCTTTCTTGTTTTTTTTCTTTTGTAAAAAAATATAAACACAAAAAGCTATCTGCTGCAGTCTCGTGATGGCTCTTCTGATATTGGTAATTTCGATTTAGCTGCTTGTCGACCTTTGAGAATAGTCGTATAAATAATCGGATTTGTAATCATCGAAAATTTAGCTAATAATGCACAAGTTGTCATCAACCATGGATTGTAAATCGATAATTGATCACCAAAAACTTGAGCCAATGCCACAACGCTATACGGTGTCCATGCAATTATATAAATAATAACACTGATACCAGTTGCAAGAACAAATCGTCGATCTTCGTGTAAACGAGCTAAACGTCGAGATCCTTTATTATTTAATGTATCAGATGTATGCCGTCGCATGTCATATTCAGTTACAGTTGGATAGAGTTCAAGTTGAACGGACGGTTGTAAATGTGTTAAACGATAAACTGTTCGATGTATGTAAATATTCACATAAATGACAATTATAATTGGAATAAAGAAAACACCGATGAATAAAAGAAAAAAATAAATTCTTCCTGATAGAGATCGATCAAACCAATCGAGACCACAATGAAAACCAAGACCTTCAGGTGCATAAGCACTCATTCGACCTAAAGTCGGTGGTACAGCCCAAATACAACTCAATAGAACGCAAATAAAAACAAAATAGAAATTCTTCTTTTCAAGTCGACGTTGTACACGTATGGACATCGGTGATTTTGCTGTTGTTGCATAACGAATAATCGACAATGCAACAAGCATATACATAGTTAGACAACCATTTAAAAATGAATTAAAACCTTCGATTAAACAAATAGTTCGTATACATAAGCGATGACAAAGAAAACATTGAACAACAACCGATGGAACACTGATGATAATTACACACAATGATGATGCAAACATGCCTATGACGAGACCTTTATCTCGTTGAGGTAGAGATCGATTATTATTGTTCGTTGTTAATGAACGTATATTGATTATCAAGGAAATAATTGAAACGACAAGAAGAAGAGATGCAACTAGACGAGAAAAACGACATTCGATTGTTGTAGTTGAACGAACTCGAGTTGAATTTGTAATTGAATATATACAATCAATTGCAATTGACACTTAAGAAATTTGCAAATTTTTGATGAGAAACAATTGACTAGTCATGACACACTTACTATTGTTCATTGTGTTTGATAATATTCGATTAAAATCGAAAGAAATGCATTTTGAAAGAAATTCATCTTATAGTTTCTTCAATCTGCTTTATGTCTAGTTAGAAAGAATTACTATGCATCTGGTAAAAGCGAAACTAATCTTTTTCGATTTGAAAATAGTGTTTTGTTTGTTAATTTGGAGTCTGGTTATTAATAACTGTGCAATATCAAAACATGTGTTCGACAGGAACCTTCGCTGTTTCTTCGTCTGAAAAAGGAAGTGTAGTCTTACATTGAACAAATTCTAAATCATGAAACCTCATATGATTCTTTTCTTTCTCTTAATGATCCTGTTTCTTTTATTTTTATCATAAAAATAGGATTAGAAAAACTTAATAGATACTTATTATGCGTAATAAACTATTCAAATAATATAGAAGGACATTTTCTTCTTTTTAATGTATCTTATGAAGGATTTTTACGAGGGAAATTTAAGACACTAATGAAAGAGCTTATTTATATTTATCGTTTTATCTTTAACCCTTTCTGGCACGCTCCGAGAAGCAAGAGTGCTAAAAATTCTTAGTCAAATATGAACATCCGACTGTAAGGGTACAAACTAATGAAAAAGTGATTCTTCTTCGGCGTAATAATATTTCATAACCTATAGCTGTTTGTATAGGTTCGTGCTAAAATAAATTTCATTTCCACCAGGGCTGACAGGATATTTATTTTATCAATCAGGTACACAAAATACAACAATAGATAAACATATCTCGACTTCCATTCATACAAATACAACATCAAAAAAAAAAGAAAGAAAGGAACATAAATAAATAGTTTTCTATTGAAATATTTATTCGTTCTGTTCGCCAGTAAATTGAATTCCATATTGACGATTGAATCCATTCTCTTCAGTTGTCATTCCGCCATACGGTGATGCTGCCGAAGTTGAAATGTTCGATGCAGCCAAACGTTTTTGATTAGTCAGAAATTGTGAACCAGCAAATACTAACAAACCAACATAGAAAAATGCTGCAATCCAACAATTATATGCACGTTGACTATATGCATTCTTAAGGTTGGCTTGAAATACAGCTTCATTGCCTGCATAAGGTTCGATTTCGAAATCATCTAATAATGGTGCCGCTTCAGTAAAGAAAAATATTCCCATGAACATAAATTGCACGATGCCCCAAACGGAAATCACCGTACAACAGAAAGATAGCTTCGGACCACAGATCGGCCATCGAACCATGATAGAATGTTTGAAATGAAAGAAAAATCTAGAAATTAAAAAAAAAGAAAACAAAATTCTTATTTGTTTTTATTCCATTGTTCATTCGATAGTTGAGATTCGCAAGAAAGAAAGAAAAAACAGAACGAAAGTAAATCATCTGGCACACGCACACACACACACAGAGAGAGAAAAGTGACTGTTCAACCGAGATAATACAAAAACAAAAACAAAAATTCTTTCATTAATGTGTTGCTCTCTTGTTTCGTGGACGGATAGAGAATAAACCACATCGAATCAAAGACAAACTAGCATTGAATAGCACGTAAACGTTGTTTAGCTGGTTCGAAATCGGCTTTCAATTTCAATGTCGATTGATACCATTGTTCAGCTAAATCTCGATAGCCTTTCTTACCCATGGCATTGCCTAATGTAAAATGTGTTAGTAAAAGACCTGTTGGATTGATAGCTAATGATTCATAGAGTAAATAAATCGCTTGATTTAAATTCTTCTGGCTATTATAGATAATCAATGCCATGGATAGATATGTTAAATCTTCGACATGATTTGGTGAAAGAACATGTGATTGAAATAGACAATTTAATGCTTCCGAAGCATTGCCCATTAAACGCCAATAGAGTGAAAGTATATGAAAATATAACCATGACGTATTATATTCGGGTAAATCAAGGCCTGATGCAAGATATAAACCAATTAATTGTTGATCATCAATTTCTCGATTGATCAATGTTGGATTTTTCTCGAAAAGTAGATTCAATAGGATCGGTCGTAAGATTGTTTCCGATCGATAGAGTGTTAAATTCGTTTTAGCTTGCTGTAGAATATGATCGATTAATTGAAGATTTTTCGTTGAATTTATTTTCTCGATATTTGGATACGAACAAATCGGTTGTTGATGTTCGTTTTCGACTTGATGAACTTTTAAGAATTTAAAAAATGTCGAATTCAATTGAATATTCTTCGTTTGCGGTGATATCCATGTCGATAGATAAGGCGTATAGATCGTCGTTTGATTTCTATCACAATCATTCTTCGAAAATTCGATCGTATTTTTCAATAGATATTTATCTTGAAGATCTTTCGAGAGAAGATATTGATCGGAAAAGTATTTCTCATAGAATTTATTTTCATTGACATCCGTTTGATTGTTCATATGTTCGTTGTAATTTAACAATTCGATTAATTCTTTTAAATGCTCGTACAATGTCGATGGATCACGCCACCATGTCATATTATGTTTCGGATTGATTTCATTCGGATCGAGTAGATTTATTTCTCGACATTTCGATGATTTTCGACCTGTACCATAGATAAAACATTTGAGTTTACTTTCTTTCAAGAATATATGTTCGTAATCATTGGTAAATAGAAATGTATAATCGAATGTTTGCTTGATATTATCATAGATAATGATTAAATGTCCGATATCATGACCTTGATTTGTTGCATCGAAACCTTGTGAACATTCGCCAATGATGGACGATGATGAACATAAGCCGTACGAATGATAGGCACGTCGAGCATCGTTGAGTAGATCATCACGTTTAAGAGACGAAATGAAACAAGTACGATTGAGCCAACGATCGATCGACGAACGATTATCGATGAATGCTTGACGAGCTACGAAATAAGAAAAAAAGAACAAATACAAAAATTAATTTTCAATCAAAATAAAATGACGGATTAGTAAAGTAGTCAGAACACGAGCACAACACATACATCGAGAAGTTTGCTGATCATTCGAATTGGTAGATGTCTGACTCGATGTTAGAGTCGTATCTACATCATGTTGTCTATAGGCTTTCTCCGACAATATCGAATTACATTTCGTACTTTCAATTGAATTGGATTTATCATTACAATTGGTTTTTGTCGATGGTGAACATTCGATTTTCTCCCAATTCGTATACATCGTATGGCAATAACTCAAACGTAATTGTCGACGTGCATAGATATTCGTTGGATCGATTGTTAACGTACGACGATAATATTCTTGTGCAGCTGTATGGTTATTTTTTGTTAAAGCTAATAAATTTCCAAGAAAGAAATTTGTCAATGGTTCATGAGAATTGATTGCATATGCTTGTTGAGTTAAATCCAATGCATCTTCATATTTACCCCTAGAAAAATCAAAAATATGTTCATTTCAATATTCAATTTCGTGTTTTTTTTACCAAAGATATAAAATATTTGCTAAATTAATCAATGTTAGATCACTCCATTGTTTGTATGTTTTATTTCGAATGATTGTTTCATGAGATTTCAATCCACATTCGATTGCATGTGGTAAATGTCCATTAATTCGCCAATATAATGACGATAGTAAATGTACAATCCATTCCGGTAGTAGATGTTCATGTTTTTCGCCAACTGATCTTAAACGTTGGCCGAATTCTTCGATTTGTAAGGATTCATCGATGATCGAATCGATATAAAGATAAAGATTCAATAACATATTCGTATCATAACGATTTATCGGTGCTTTCGAACGTGAACGTGCCGAAAGAACTCGATGATTTTCAATGATTGATAAATGTTCATTGATTGGCTTATTCAATGTGCACAATGGTGGTGACCATGGCAATGGATAATGTTTATTTTGATGGTTTAAACCTTGATAGAATGCTTGTTTAATATTGAGTAAACCTTTATTTTCCAAAGGTATCCAAATTGTTGGATAATCGCCAATCGATGGCAAACCAAAATAATGTATTTGACAATCTGTATATGTTGGCAATTGTTGTTCGATGATTTTCAAATGTAAATGTGTTTTCAATGGTGGATAGAGTTCATTGGATTGTTTGAGAATAAAATCTTCGATCGGTTGAATGATAACAGCTGTGGGCAGACGAGATGTTAAAGTTGACCATGTTGTTGTTGATGTTAACGTTATTTGTTCAGTTTTATCCGACAAATTTTCATCGAGTAAATACGATGATTGAGTTTGTTCGATGGCAGCTAAACGTAATGAGAGAAATGTCGATTTTTGTTCGAAAGGAAAATTTGTTTGCAATGAATAATAATCGGGTGAAAATTGAAGAATTGTTTCTCGTGGATAACAATCATAATTATCATGATTGATCGAATGATTTTGATGATAGTAGAATTCATAATAATTCTCATGAATCGAACATAATTCATTTTGTTTCATAACATACGAATATTTTCGTTGATTCGAACAGATTTCTTTCGATGAATATCGATCTCTACTCAATGGTTTCCAATTGCAAATAAATAGTTTCTGTTCGGTTTTCAATTGACGTAGATTATTGAGAGATGTTTGTCCTGCTGACATATCTCGTTTAATCAATGCATTTAAATGTATAAGTTCATCGGTTATTGAACGAAGTTGATTTAATTGTGCGAGTTTCGTTTGAAGAATATGATGTTTATGTTGAAGTGAGAATTCTAATGATAAATGACAATGAAGTGCATCGATTTTTTGCTGAGAAATATTCAATAATGATGAAAGTGTCAATGAACCAAATGATGATGAAGAAAATAAATCTAATTGTTTATTATCACTAAATTTATCGATACGTTCGAGAAGAATCTTCGTTCGATTGTAAAATTGTATGGCTAAGATAAATCGATTATCGATTGTGCACAAATTACCAAGATAAAAATGCAAAATCGAACGTATATATAACGAATTAATATTCGAACTTTTCGAATGTAAATGATAATCAAGTGATTTTTCAATGAATATAATTGCATCGTGTATATAACCATAACGAAAAACAATATTAGCTAATTCAATAAGAATTAAATCGTTGTAATTCGAACCGTATGTCAATGCACAACGCAAACAATCGATTGAATGATGATATGAAGAATTAAATGAAAAATATCGACTTAGATAAACATAAGCTAACCAAGACGTTTGATTACGTGCAAGTTCTTTGGTTGCCCAACGAGCTTGTTGTTCGTAATTTCGATATGTTGTTGAATTGAAATCTTCGTCGTCGAAACGAACGAATTCTTGTTGATCATATCGTGTTGATATACTTGGTAGATGGTCAAATGTTAATAAACTTGGTTTAATACGGCAAAAACGATCACATGTTGAGATTTTCGTTGCAAGATTTTCGTTGAATGAAATATCAGTTGAAAGATTTTTCAATTGAAATGGAATTGCTAATGTATCATAGAGATTATATTTAAGTATTTGAAATATTAATGATTCACTATCACGAATATAATCTTGACATTTATCAGTTGAATCGATTTTATTTTGTTGTTGATCATCGAATGAGTTCGTTGATGGTGATGTATTGTCATCGACAGCGTCGATATATGTTTGTAAATGATCGACACGTGCTAAACGTTCACTCTGTCGAATGAACGCAACAAGATCATAGGGTCGTGCTAATGTTGAAACAGTTTTTAATGTATTATCGATGAGAATATTATCTTGATTAATATAGAAATGTGTACCTAAGAAATATTGTTGTTGTTGTTGTTGTTGTGATGAATGTTCAATAAGAAAGCAAATGATTTGAAGAAATGTGAAATAATTGAAAAATAGTTTCATCATTGAATTTGAATGAATGCATGAGATTAATTGAAATGATTCTTTTTGATAGGCATTGTGAAAAATAGAAAACGAAAATCGAACTTCTTTTTTTGTTGCTTCTTTTCTTCTATGGATGTTGTTATTTTTTTTGTTTGACACGTAATGATTCATGGAAAATACGCCTATTTACCAATCAGATAATTTAAAGCGACATCTGTCGAGTTTTTTAATGGAACTTTTATAACAAAACGACTTGAGATGCTGCCTTATTTGTCTAGTGGAACTTTGAATATAAAGAAAAAATGTCAAAAAAGATCGTTAAATAAGCGTAGCATGAGAAACATAGATTTTTAAAAAAACAATGTTATGAAATTCGCTCGTACAAATATGATTGGAATGAAGCTAGTTGAATGCAATGCTCGAAAAAATAATCAATTCTATAAATAACTGCAAAGGACAACGCAAGTGCAATATTCTGCTGAATCATTGATAAGTTCATTTGCTTTTTTTTCAGTGTACAGACTTTTACGCTTATCTAGCCACGCAGTTTTGTATATTTATTAATCATATGAAATCTTAAGACAAAAGAAATTGTTATAAAAGTAAGAAAAGAAAAATATCTACGGTGCAAGAATAGAAATGTGAAAAAAGGAAGATCGGTTTGAAAGAGTTTCAGATGTGTAAATTTAGTTCTTAGTCGCTTTTATCTTGTTGTGCACGAGTTGCTCGTATTTGATTTGTAGTTTTCGAACGACTTTGACTACGGCCTTTCTTTCGATGACGTTCCTGTTGAACAATCACATCACCATTGGCTTTTTGAATGAATGTTCGTTGAATAGTTTGTCGTTCAGGTGTTGGCAGTCGATGTCGAACTTGTCGATAGATTGGTTCGGGAGTTGGCAGTAAAATAACTTGCCGATGAATACGTGGTTCACGTCGTGGACGTAGTTGTTGCACATTAGAATCGGCTCGTTCGATGATTTTTGTCGGCGTCGGTGTTCGAATTTTAGCTGGTTTTTGTTGTTTTTGTTTTGGAAAATAATTCTTTTGGATATATTGAGCAGTATAGAATGAGAGTAAATTTGGATTTAAATAGGATTTTGAATGATAAGCATTTGATGGATATGAACTAACGACTGCTGCCATGGTTAATTGCTTGTATATCTATATGCTATTTGAAGACGAACCGACGCACAACTGTTTAATGTGGGTTTTACGACGGGTTTTATCTAGGCGTAAAGTTGAAGGAGAAAACGAAGAGAGAAAGAGCGAGAGAGAGAGAGAGAGAGAGAGAGAGAGAGAGAGCGAAACGTACAGAAGGCAAAAACAGATTATAAGAAAAAGAAAGTAAGGACAAATAAGCAATTAATCAGTAGTTAGAAGGATATCTCATAGAAATAGGAGACGTTTTACATGCACCGATGAAGAAAAAAGTACAAAAAAAGGTACCGTTTTGCTATGGAATGATTGTAATTTTCGCGTTTTTTTCTCTCTCTCTCTCTCCCTTGCTGCCTGTTCATATAATAAACACTGAGCATATCCTTGTGTTTTCTCAAGGACAGATAGAATACATTTATTAAAAATGAGAAAGTAAAATAAAAATAATACATAAACCGGTTGATTACATCTAGTAAACTGCACCCATAACCAGCAGGATGCCGAGCACAACAAGAATAGCAAACCATATGAAAAGACCAATAAGGGTCGAAATCATAAGAAGATTATTTACGCGATCCGACCAGATTTTTGCTCGAGTTAATTCTTGATTTTTTTTCATTTCTCGTATTCGACGACTATGATGAAAAGCAATGCATGGAGCAACAATGAAAAAACAGAAAATCACTGAAATCAATGCCCATAGACGATATTCTTTGATATCTTCAGCTCGAAGTTCTTGCATAATAGGTGCGGATGGCGATGAAATTTTTGGTTTACCACTCGATTGAGTATTTTGTTTGGTATTTGTCGATTGAAAACGTTTGGCAGATTTTTTCTTATCACTTAATTCAATCGAATCACTTACATTAGGTTCATTTGCCATTGAACTATGTGTCATTGTCGAAGTCATTGATTTTTCGCGTTTTTTTTTGTATAAAAGCGTATGCGTAGACGAAATTATATTTTAGTAAGCCTTCGATTAGTATATCACGATACGCACGTGTACGAAGAAAATGCAGAAAAGGAATAAAAATACGTCGCATCGTATCGCACACTTTTTTTTCGTCTATAGTTCGAAAAGCATATATGTATAGGTATTAGTTAGTCACCGTTCGTTGCGCATAGATGAAGGAAAAAATTGTCTTTTACGTGACATTTATGCAAGGCCATTATCGAACCTATGATAACACCCTTATTTCTTATAAGAAATGCATTAAAATAAAAATGTATGAAATGTCTGAGATCATTTTGACAGTAAAAATCTGATTCGACATTTATGTCATTTTATTAATTTTTTTTGACAGAAACCGTGATGATTGAATTTGTTGAATACTACAGGGTATGTTTTTGACTTTCTATGAAAATAATGTGTTTTAAGAGCCGTAGGGGAGATTATATAGGCTTTAAAAATAGAGTATATTGCAAATGAAGTATTTTCATGTCATCATAACTTTTCATTCTATTTTGATGATTTTTAAATGTTTATCAGAAAGGAAATTTCTTCATCAACAATAATTATCAAGAACGTATAGCCTTGAATACAAAAGCCAAAGATTTTAATTTCATAGATTAGTTATTTCGAAACATTAAAAATTACCTCTCATGACTTGTAAAAATTTGTATTCAATTAACTAAATAATTGTTGTTGTAATATCATAAATGGACCTGCTAATTTACTAAATTCCTCATATTTTCTTGCTTCTCTGCATGAACGCGTTACCAAGTATTCTCAAAGGTTTTCCTATATTTTTCAACGCATTTACACCTTGACCTAGATCTAAGTTACTATAATCAGTCGATATTATTCTAGATAAGATTAAAATCAGGAGTACAATTCTTAATATACGCATTTAATAATTTCCATTTCATTAATTTTGTCCTCACTTAAACATGATATATAAATTTCAAAAAAAAAGCAAATAGTTTTTTTTTTGTAATTATGCCAGATAAGGTGATAATAAGAAGATCTTTGTTAAAACTTAAATAACTATTAATAGCTGTGACCTTGCAAAGTACACTTTTTTAATCGTATACAGGTCAATGTATAATTTTAATTAATTCTGTGATTAGAATCAATGCAATATGTTTCAAGCGTATATCAATTAATTCCTGTACTCTTAAATTAGCATCATTACAGTTTTAAAGGAAAAAAAATTAATAAAAAGCATTATTTCTTTGAAATATTCGCGTAGCAGCATAGGAAAAATTATTTTTTATATATCGAAACGAGAAATTACTTGTATTTTTTCAAGTACTTACATTAGAATAGAAGAAATGCACTTATAAAAACGCGATATTTAAATAACATAATAAGATCTTTCAGCAGTTTCAGGCATTACATTCTTTCTTCTCGTTTGAATGACATGTCTGTTTGAACAGCAAAGAAAAACGATTTTCTTTCCATCGATAGTTTAGTTTATGTCCTAAAATTCGTGACGACAATGAATAGTATGTTCGATTGACTATACGTCTTTGGATCTATCAAATATTAACAGCCGTCTATAAAAAGAAAGAAACTAGGAAATATAATTGACTAAAAAGCCTTCTTGTTAATAGACTTACACCGTTTTTAAAGAGATTCTTCGTAAAGAATAGTTGAGTGCTATTTCTCTAGTTTTGTAAGAGGAAAATAGAAGAAATTTGCGCATTTAATTTGGAAATTGTTTTTTTTTCATATAGGCGGGTTCATTTTTTAGTAGATCTTTTACGCTGCTTGAAAATCGAATTAAAGAGCATTAAAAATGGAATAGAAATCGAAGAAATCCCTTCTTTCTACGATTCTTTTTCGCGTTGTAGAACAGAAAGAGGAAAAAATGCCATGAATTCTTTAAACAAATTTCTCTTCGTTTTTCGTTAAAGTACGTCGTATTGACAACTTTAATTTAAGGTTGTTCGCTGTGTTTGAAGTGGGAATTCATATTTTTTATTTTTCTCCTAAGTCATTTCTTTTGTTCGGTGCACCACTATGTACATAGTAACGCACTTTTCTTGAATAAAATCCGGTTACTTTAATTTTTGAGTAACATGAAAAAGGACATTCGTCTTTTCTACGTCATTTTATTTCTGTTTTCAAGATTGTTTAGGTTAGAATAATTGTGCGAACAAAGTAAAAGAATAAAATCGATTTTATTCACATGAAAAACAAGTTTTCCCAACAAGGATGACATTTGAAAGTTCTCATTAAAAAAAACATGACCCAGTTCTTCTCTATCATTTATTTTTTACAGAGCACTCAATGAACTAGATTTTCTGAGGACAAAACGAGAGACAAGAATTTCCTCTTCTTTTCCTATTCTAACAAGAGAAATTATTTATTGTAGAAAGAGAATGTTGAGAAACTAGTTCTTTTTTTTGCTACATTCTTTATTTTCTAATCCTATGTGAGTCTTCTACGTAGACAATAAATATATAATTAGAGTTTTTTTTTCTCTCTCTTTTTTTGCAAAATAAAATTTTAGTTATGTAAATTACTGATTACCATAGACATTACATATTGAGTGCAGTGAAAAAAGACAGCAGAGTTAGACACTTTTCTCATGGAAGAACATAATCTTTTGCTATACCGATAAAGAAAAATTAATGGAAATTATTTATATTTTTTTTTAGATAAACCAAAGCAAATAAATTGTATCCTTATTTGGTTTAGAGATTTAAAAAGACAAACAGTCGATTTTATCTATAAATTATTATTATGATGCATAGGTAAGTTAAGATAATTATCAAAATAGTTGTTTTGCCTAGAATATAATAAGTAGAGCATCCTGAGAATGTTCTTTTTTCACTACATTAATACCTAATCCATTGAATTTCGTCTTCATGAGATCAATATTTTTTTAACATTGCTTAGAGATGACATAGGAATACATTTGTACTTTTATGCGAAGTTATGATGAATTTTGAATAAATGATGAGAAGTTTATGTTTCTTTTCTTTGATTAGATTGAATCAGCAAGCAACTGAATCTCTCAAACGTCTGCCGATGCCTCTTATTCAACACCCTCAATCATCATCGTCTTCATCAGCTCTTATTCACACAGGAAATAACTCGTCTATGCCTGATCTACTGTGGATTAGTAAACAACAGCAACAACATCCATCGACACATGCACATCCGTTAAAAAATACAATACGCATTAGTTCAAATGGTATTCGTTATAAATTCGATGGCAAACAATGGCGACCATTATGTGAATCGCCTGATGGTTATGAATGTCGAAATTTAGCATTCCGTTCATCATTATGTCAGAAACATTTTTATAAATTACATCTGTACAAACGACCGTATATTAAAAGTGGAAATCATGTATCACCAGCTGGCAATATGCCAATGCTGGCGTTAAAACGACCATTGGCTCATTCGTATGATCAACAACAATATCATCATCACCCTCATCTTCATCATCATCAGCATCAACAACAACAGCAAGAACATCTTATCGGAAAGAAAATTGAACATCATAATGTGTATGAAGGAGGAGAAGAAGAAGCAGAAGAACATGATGATGATTCGGTCCAAGTTTTAGACAATAATGAAGTATGACAATAGAGCAAAACAAGATTAAAGTTCTCACTGTTTTAATTTAGGCGATGATGATGATGGTGCATGATGACGAAAATAATTTCAAATACGAACAACAAGCAAAATTTAAATATTTCGGTATTGATTTCGAGTCTCAATCGACAAATTGCGACAGACATGAAATGCACCATTCGGATTCAGGACCAGTAAATTTATTCGCATATTCAATTGGATTTACAGACAAAAAAAGAAAGTTCTTTTTTAGGCCTTAAAAATCAAACGATTGGATTCAACGAACAATGAATCGGTGATTTCGAATGAGTCCGATAATACATCTTTAACATTATCACTCTCGAAAGTAAACGAATCGATTCGTCTTGGTATTCCACCATTGACACGTACCGAAGAGAAATCGATTGCCAACGAACTTATTCTTCAATTACCAGCCGATGCATCCTTTTCAATAGGTGAACAATTAGCTCGTCGTCGAGCAAGTGAAATCATTTCGGATAATTATGCTCAACAAATTCCAACGATTTCTATTCATTCCGAATGGTTTTACGATTTTCTTTTGAGAAATCCACGTATACCAATACATTTTCAAACATGGTTTGCATCAATTAAATCGACAATGCCATCAACAGATCAATTAATTGATATTAAAACTTGGGAACTTGGTCTCATCACAAGATCAGTCGTGGCTTCGTCGTCAGTTTCAACTGGTTCATCATCGCCATAACATTTTCTATTCAATTCTCTTTCTCGATGTTTCTAGTTGTTGTTTTAATGTTTTCTTCTTTTTTTTCTTCTTTTAAAATCTATTTGGAAATATATTTATGAGTAATTGATAAGAAAATTGTTCGAACTTCGACAATGTCTTTTTTTATCACATGAGAATTGAAACAGATGATCGAATGAAGAATCAATAAGGATTTATAAAGAAATCAATAGAGTCATTCTGATTTAATTTTACATTCAATATGCGTCATTTCTTTTTCATCGTTGTTTTTATTACTGCAACATTAACCATAGCTAATGCCGCTCTAAGTAAGTTTTAATTAGATTTTAATTCAATGCCAAGATTAGAACAAACGATTTTCTCGTGTACTCCAAACGCAAAAGCATAGATCTTTAGCAAACTAAATTTAGCTCATCTATAAAGGCGCAGAATGAACTTGTTTTCAATATTAGAAATCAATGAAATTCATTTTCATTTGTTTAAAGATTGCAGCGTATGCCAACTAGGAGGTTCATATACTGAATCGAATGGTTACGGTTGTTTTGAAATTGCAGCTGATAAAATTGCTTGTACTTGTCCTGATCGACGATACAAATTGAATGAACCTTGCCGTATGTTAATTGTATTTTATTTATGTTAAAGAAAAAAAATAATATTGTTTAGGTATCTGTCAACGTTCGAACATCTGTGGTAATGATCCGAAAAGTTTGTGTGCAGAAACTTCGTCGAAATCCTTAGAAAATAAAACCACGAATTCACAATATTATGCATGTTTCTGTGCGGATACGACTTTTGAAATTGATGCACCATGTCCATCAAGTAAGAATCCATGAACAACCATGCAGATTTGTATTTTTGATATTTTTTTTAGTTCCCCTCGCTACTACAACAACAGCACCACCCGTGAACCCTGAATAATAGAAAAAAAAACCTTTTTTTCTTTGTTCTTCTAAAAACATGATTAATATTGATTAAATCTCTTGAAAAAAATCCGTGCATTCTGTCGTTGGTTACTTCTAAATACTTTTCGATTGTTATTTTTAACGTTAGCATTCAGTTTTCTTTTTGCAAAAAAAGAAAGAAGAATAAAGAATAAACAAATCTGAATTGTTTGAATTTAAATCAGAACATTAAAAAGAATAAAAAAAGAAAATCGATATGGCAACACCGAGATTTAATCCTCAGACGAATCAACATGATCGTCAACAGATTCAAGCTCGAATTCGAGCACTTCAGCAACGAACTAGTGAGCAGATTCATTTTCTTTGTTGAAATCCTCTCATCTTCATGTTACAGATTCTCTCTACGAAAATATCTCTCAATCATCATCAATCACAAAATCAGCTGCGTTCGATATCGAACGAGCGTATTCAACAATTATTGATGAACTCGGCGAACAACGTGATCAACTTCTAAGACGTGTCCATTATGTTAAACAAGATATCAAACGGTAAAAATGTTCGATTTTAGAAACAAAAAAAAGTAAAATTCAAATTCGAATAGATCTGCATCTGAACTCGATACAGTACGTAAGAATTTGGACACAGCACAATCATTTCGTTTAGCACATAATACACCGAGATATTCGAATGATATCGAAACTCAAGAAATGAATGCTATGGTAAGTGACATCGAACGTTTACTCAATAATATCGCTCATCAATTGAAACAAGTAAACAACATTCAGTTATTTTGATATTCATTTCAATGAATTCAATAGATTCATTTTATTCCTTCGAATATGCATTTTACTAATAAAACACTCGGTACAATTAGTGTTAAAGATTCACCACGAAGAGAAACTCAACCGATCCATAGAAGTTCATCCATAATATCATCATATACAATAGAAAATCTTTCAATTTCGAAATTATACACAATTGATTTAGATATTTCAGCACAATGGATTGTTTCATCTATGGATAAACGCATATTTTTATGTGATATCGAAGGTGAAATACGAATATTTTCCTATTCACGACAATTTCGTCGTCAAGCATTATTGACTGAACGTTTTCATCTATCTGTCTATCGTTTAATTACCGCATTTACTGTCACAAAAGATTATCTAATTGCATTCGAAACCGATACGCAAATGTTAACGCTACATACACATCATGGAGCTTTATTAAAACGTTTATTATTTCCCTATGAACCGAGCATGATTGTTCGATGTGATTTTAAGACAGGCAATCAAATTTGGACTTGTAATCGAACGAAAAGACAATGTTATCAATTTCAATTGAATCATTCTCAACAACAAATTCATGTGATTGATCAACTAGATTTTACTAAATCAATATCGAACGTATTCGTTGATCCGATAAGTATTTCGACTGATGAACAAGGTCGTATTGCTGTTCATGATATTAATTCCACTACAATGGATCGTCTAATTCTTTTTACTACGAAAGAAAATCAAATTCTTCCACTTCAATTTATTTTTCACGATAACAAAATATTGTCTTCACGTATCGAACGAATTTCTTTAGTGCCCAATCAACCGAATCTTCTCATTGTTATTCATGCACCTGAATATTCTCAAAATTCACTTCGTGAAATCGTTGTTATCAATATCAAATCAAATCCGCCGAAAATCCTCCATCGTCTCACTGAAATCAATGGCATCACAAATTTCGATGTGACATGTAATAATGAATTTATTTATACAACTGCAACACCTGCAAATAAACGTTTACCACCAAAGATGCATATCTACACTCTAGCTAATTGATTGACACGCTTTTTTTAAAATTCAATAGACGTGTGAAGAATAAATATCTGATCATACGAAAAGAAAGGAAAAAAATTCAATCATTAGACGTATTTGCAATAGGAAGAGAGAGAGAGAGAGAAAAAGAAGACATAGATTTTTCTCTTGATTTTTTTTCACTATTTTATGTTAAAATCCTTCATTGGTAGGCATGAAAAAGAACAGTGTTCGATCGTCTTACTGCGTAGTTTTTACTCGAAAATCATATGACGTCGGTTTTCTTTCTTGTCGTGTTTATCTGTCATAAACGTCAACATAAAACATTAATAAAAACAAAGAGCCAATATAGATATGTTTTACTGGATGAAATGGATATTAGTCGTCATTTTGGCTCTATGGATTGGCTACCATCGACATTGGTTATCGACGGTAAATAATTTTTTATATTCTTTTCCTTTTTATTTTCGTAATATCGTCTATACAGTTGACTCGAAGTCAAACAAGAGGACAGTCGGTAATTGAGTCATCTGTTTTGGATAAAACCGAACAGTATGTATTCTACAATCGATCTGAACAATATCGAAATGGTTATCTTGAGTTTCAAGTTCGAATATTCAAAGATGGTTTATGTGGAAATTTGAGTATCTCACCAACGAAACGTTTGTGTACTCCGTATGTGCATTTACATCCTTATCAAATTGAAAAATTCACTGTTCTGCAAGGTCAATTTGCTTATCAATTCGGTAGTCAGATTTCTACATGTGATAATGTAACATGTCCAAGACCAGTTGTCATTCCTCCAAATACGATTCATACATTTTGGATGAATGATAATCACGATGATCTTGTTGTCGTTGTTCATATTAGTCCGATCTATGATGATCACGGTCTAACAGCTTCATCTTATGAAAATGTTGCTGGTGTTCGTCGAGATCGATATATGAATCTTTGGCAAGCATTTGTGCTAATTGATGACATCGAAAGTTATCCCGTATTTTTACCGATAGGATTTGTTAAAGTTTTCTTTCGTATCGGTTCACTTATTGGTCAATTACTTGGCTATCAGAAAGAATACGATGCATATACGACAAAATTTTTCGAATAAAATGAAAAAAGTCATAATTATTTATTTTATTTAATTTAATGTATTTTTATTCGAAGCTCCATGTTTACAAACTTTCTTGCCTCGTATCATAACTTCATGCAAAGCATAGAATTCAACTAATGAATAACCTATTAAAACAATAGGTGTCAAAAGAAAATGTAGAAAATTTCGAAGAAAAAATATGCATTCATCGATATTCAACAATCGAGGAATGAAGATATCGATGAGAAAAGCAACGCCAAATGATAACATTTGTAAAAATGCAAGTAGATATATAACGTAGATGATAAACAAAGGTATATTATCGAGAAGAAAAACTGTCGAAAGAAATGATGTTAAACTAAATAAACCACTTGAACAAAGTAGAACACCGTAATAGATAAGAAATTTAATTGACCAAAAGAAAGCCGTCCAAAATGGAATACGACGAGATTTAACCATGAAATAATGAAATACTTCAGCAGCACCAATTGTCCAACGACAAGCTTGTCGTGCCCATTCCATAAATTCGATTTCGATCGTTCGACCACATGTAGGACCACTGAGCACAGGAACTGGTACCATACGAATAGATAAACGACGATGAGTTACACCCATCCAACGTATAAGACAAATAATATCATCCATTTGATAAGCCGGATGAACGAAATTACCTGCTTTGGCTAATGATAATGAAAATGAGAAAATACTCATGGTATTTATTGAAAATGGTATCAAAGCACCTAACATTAATGTACTTCGAAGTAGACCGGTAATACGTGTAAAAAATGATAAACCATCAAGATTCCAATTGTAGAAAAGTGGTGGTTGATAGATAGTTGCTAAAGCTGGTGTATGATCTCGAATATATTGATAAGTTAATGCAGCTATATATTGTCGATGAAATTGTGAATCTGCATCGCATGTTGTTATTAGAATGTGATCATCATTCGTCGATTTATCAGTTAGTCGAAGTTGTTCAATAGCTGTACGTAAAGCATAGTTTGCATTTGAACATTTGCCTGGAATTTCATTTTCAAGTCCGTACGGGTGAATAGTAAAAATTAAATGACGAAAACCAGATCGAGCATAATGTTGTCGTAAAGCTTCACATTTTAAATGTACATCAGGTGTACGTTCTTCGAATGAAATTATCATTGAAATAAGATTGACTTGAGTTTGTGCTGCAAGAGTATCAACACTACGTTTAATTAATTCAAGTGGTTCTTTGTAACAACTAATAGCAACTAAATGTTGGATTTTTGTTTTCTCTTCAGTTGTTAACAATGAAGAATAATCTCGATTGCGAAAACTAAAGATAAATCAAAGTTTGACAAATGAAACAAAGATTCGATATTCATACGAACCGATAAAGTGTCATTGCATTTCGTACAGCAAGAATACTTATAATTAACCAAATGAGAACAAAGATCGATTGAATCGATGGAAGAATATAAATGGCTAGATTATTCGAAACAAAAGGTAACCAAAGTGGTAACGGACAAATAATCCAAACAAGAACATTGAATAAAATATTCCAACGAAATCGTTGACGACCTGTTTTAATTTCACGATGAGTTATAGGTGCTGATGTTTCAGCAATAGGTATTAAGATATGTCCAATCGACGGTGTTATTGTTGCAGATTTTCCTTCAGAACTTTCTTCTTCATTTAATGTATAATAACCATCATAAGATATAGCTCGTCGATATTGAGATTTATTATTGTTTACATCATGTTCAAATCCTGTATTTTTGTAGCTATAAGTAGCTTTTAAAGTATTATGATGATTAGCAGACATACTATTATTAATAGGTTTGTTTGAAACTAATCTCCTATTTATATACTTCTTATATATACACTCATGATTGCACTTTAATGTTTTTCTGATCATGATATCCAGAATTCAAACGACTTTTCGATGAATCATTTTTTAAGTACAACGTAAAAACTCCAACGTACAACCATAAAAAAAAATGTACTCGTTTACACGTACTACACCTAATCTTGGCTATTCATAGTGATTCATACATTAAAAACACATGAAAAACTGTCAAAAAAAGTGCATTCGTCTTTCTTGATTTCGCCTTCCTTTTTGTAAATATATAAGCAAATAAAAAGTAAACTTGAAGTACATATGAAATAAATCTATTAATCAATTGAGAACGAAACGGAGCAATATGAGCAAACCACAATTGAAATAGCAACTTCCGTTTTCTGTTCTTAGTTTTTCTTTCTTTCTCTCTCTCTCTCAATCAATATATATATATATAAATATATATTTATGTGTTGTTTGCAGTAACAACTATTGTCAACTCGACAGACGATCCACCAGTTTGTCAATTGTGTTTTTCCGGTTTTCATATACGTACACACATCTATCTCTGTAAGTGCAACATGATTAACAGCCGTTCGTCATTTCTCTGTCGGTTGTCCTTCAACATCTTTTCTCGCTTTGCATTCTCGGCTCGAATGCATACAGTGTGAGAAGACCATATAGAATAGTGAGCGGGCGAGCATGCACACACGCGCGTCTAATTGCCAGAAGATCGCTTTTCATCGAGCAACATACATACATGCAAACTACTCGGCGTCATCTAACTTTGCATAGGATAAAAAGAAGAAGAAGAAGAAGAAGAAGAAGAAAAAAAGAACAGAATGAAAACGATCATTTTCGCTTCTTGTTGTTTTTCTATGATCCGAGATGGTTGTAGTAGGAAAAAGAAGAAAAAGGAAAGAAGACAGTCGACGCCAACGACGACATCAATGATGACTTGTGTATATATAAATGCGCGTGCATGTGGATGAAAGTTTGCTTTTCTGACATTGGCAGTACAACGGCCGACACCTTTCTGGCCCGCCTGGTCTTCGCGCTTTTTATACAGTCTAATAATAATCAAAAAAAAAGAAAAAGAAAGAACGAAACAAATGCAAAGGATGAATCACTTTCTTCTTGTATATTAGCAACGTTAGTATCTAAGATACACAAACAGACAGCTGGTTTGACTTTTACATGTTGTTATTGTTAATGTTTTTGTTCTTATTTCTCTATATTTCCGTGTTTTTTTTTCTTGTTTTTCATCATTCGATTCATCACATCAGAAATTTAATCAAATTCGTTTCCCGTGATTACATTTATTGAAACAAGAATTCGAACAAAACAACAGCAAAATAATAATAATAATAATAATAATACTAAGTTCATATCATTGTTCATGAAATATATATATATAAATATATTCGAATTCATTTAGTTTCGAGATTAGTTGTCATTAAACCAAGAACAAAAAAAGAAATTCTATCATATTAAGATTGAGAATAAATATGCACATGATCTCATTCTTTTTTTTTTCTCATCATCTTACGACTACAATTCTTTAATATTCCAATTACTTGTTACAGAAAAGAAAAGAGGAAAAATATAATTCTAACTAAAATTAGCAAGCGAGACCTTGAAGCATTTGTGCTCATGTGTATTTATATATATATATATATATATACGTTTCTCGTATAAGGTAGATCAAACACAAATACAGAAAATATAGACAGAGAGAGAGAGAGAGAGGGAAGACAGAGAAAAAGAGAAAATATATAAGAGAACATTAATAGTCTTGTGTACCTAACGCTTTTCTTCTCTCTACTGTTGTTTTTTATCGATCCATTATGAGTTCACTATGTTTTTTGTTTCATTCATCTTGCTTGAAAGATTTTTACCAACAACATAGTTATTTTACAGTCACCATCAATAATATAAATCGAGTTTGACTTTCCTCATTTCCTTTCTCTCACTCAAACAAATGAAATGAAAGTATCTTCTTTCATTCTTTTTTCTTCTTCTTCTTCTCTCCTTGCCTTTCCTTCTTTCTTTTTTCTCTTCTCTCTTTTTTCTTTTTCTCCTTCGGTTTTTATTCTTTCTTGATTGTTTTGTTTTCAGATTTTTTAGCTTATGACTAGAGCAAGAACACTCATTACTCGATGCATATACTGACAGATGATGAGTGTGAGTGGCAAACGACGCGGCAATTTCAACTAGTATTAGTAAAACAAGCAATGACGAGCACCGCCGCGAACAATGTTCCCTTTCAATCATTCTATAAATTCATTCAATTTCTATCCACGAAATCTTACTTCAACAACAGCATCATCGCCTGTTAATTATCAGTCAACTATTAATAAGAAACAAGTTAAATTAAAATCCAAATCGAGAAAATCTACAACGATCACAATTGTCAAGAACACCATTGCGACAAGTTCGATCTTCTCAGTGAACACAACAAACATAAATTCTTCGTTTTCTGCTTCCACTTCATCGACTCAGCAGCAACAAGTTTCCTTCGAGGACCCCTATTCAGCTAAGACAGGAATCAAGACAGCAGCTCTTCTCGGCGGTATGTAATTTATATTGTAAAAGAAAAGAAAAGAAGAGGAAAAAAAGAAAAGAAATGACACTCATTTCATCATAACTATTTTTATTCTACTATTGCACGGATTCATCCATGCATATATGATTTTCTCACAGATACTTTAGAAAGCCCGAACGATTTAAGCCGAGAAATAGACAGATAAGACCATGTACATCAAAGAAAAACGAGAAAAAATCGTGTCGGCTCGACTTAACACTAAAGTACAAAAACGATTTTCCTTGATAATATTTGAATAAGTGTCATCCGGAAACGAAACAAACACATTTGTAGATCAATAAATAATTATTGACTTTGAATATATACATTTTTTTGTCTGTATTTATATTTATTATCTGTTGCTAAGTTTAAGTTTTTCTTGAATATCATATCGTATTCATTGAATTAAAATAATCGAAACTCAATTAAGTGTTCTTAGAGAAAAATTAATTATATGTAAATAAGAAAAATATCTAGCTGAGAGAATAAGGAAAAAGAAGCAGAAGAACTACGTAATTTGTTTGTGTTTTTTTCTCTCTCACAAGACAGAAAACCACGAAGAGACGACGAACGGTAGCTGTATTATTAATTCGAATGAATTGATATTCATTTAACACAAATCCTAAGTCGACAGTTTTCATGTTTCATTATTTTGTTTTTAATAAAAAAAAAGAAGAAATCTTCTTAGTTTTACGTATGCACATGTTGTATGACTAATAAATTGTTTTAAGTAGATGGATCTTTCTTCTATGATAAGTATCATTTTGAATAAAGAGGAAATCTCGTATACTCCTGAAGCTATATTACAATTGATACGTTGGTAGATTAAATCAGAGAATCTTTTTTTTTTAGATTTTTAACAAAAGAAATAGGGTTTCTGAATGAAGATATTGTAAAAAGAAAAGATAGGACCTTTTGACTATGAATGATGAAAGAAATTAATGATAAGAAAATCGTATTAAATTCGAATAGAAAATGGGGAGGAGAGAGAATGTTGTGTTGACTGGTTGATAACGACTTTTCAATGATCGATGAAAGACCATTGAATTTATGATTAATTACTCAAATTCAAAGAAAAAAAAACGACTTTCGAACAACAAAACAAACATCTAGGAATAATTATGAATCGAATTTTTTTTCAGGCATGCTATTTCTTGTGATATTATACTTAATTTGGAAAGCTCGTCGACGTTTATGTCGTTGTATGCAGTCATCATCCACTGGTTTAGGTAATCCACATTTATCAAGTTCGAAATTCGATCTTGAATATTGGTTAAAACAAGTCGATCTACTCGAAGCTAAAGAAGCTGAACGGAATCGTGGCGGTCAGTCACTTTATCTTGAATTGCCTCGAGTTGATGCACGTAATAATCAAGAAGCCACAGCTTCGTGGATTGTTGATGCCTATCGTCAATGGCGTTTGAAACAATATCGACAACAACAACAGTTCTTTCGACAGCCAACCGAAGTTCAGCAAACAGAAAACGAGCCGATACCTTATCGACGTCGACGAAATCTTTTTCGTCGAGTCCGTCGATTTTTCACGTCGTCAAAACAACAAACATTGTTTAATTTCGACAATTCTCCTTCACTCCTTGCCGGCATGCGACCAAGCATTGTAAGTAATAATTTTATTCCGCCACCACTGACGCCCAGTTTACAACCTCGACGAACGTCTTCATGGCCGCGTCTTAAATCAAATAATTATCATCAAACAGGTGCCCCGATGAGTGCTCTTCAAACACATCTTGCTAGGAAACGTCTTCTCAAACGAACATCGAGGACTACATTAGATATATAGGCAACAAAAAAAAAACTATACAATAGCAACAACATAACAAAAAAGAATATTGTTTCTCGTGTTTGATTGTGTGTCACTTGTTTTTCTTTTTCATTGTTCATTGCAAAAAAAAACCAGACAAATAAAGATAGATTGTAAGCAAACTTTTTTTTAAAATGGATAACGCTTGTCGTTGTTTATTATAACTTTGATTAAAAAAAACACAAAAAAAAACAAAATCTCAATGTATTTTTCTTCGCATGTTAATCATTGGCAAAAATTGTCGTTTTCAAACTCTTTATATACTAGCTAATCGAAATTAATTATCTATTAATTTGTTTGAATTACAATACAAAACACATTTGGGAATAAGGTTCATTTAACTTTCAAGATTATTAAGCGAGAATATCTGTCATAGATCATTATATCTTCGAGCAATATTCGTCATGTGTTATTATCCACATTTAGGTTTGCTTATTTTGTTTTTCAGCCATAATAACAACAACAACAACAAGAACACACACACACACGGAAGTTTTTTTCGCCAGACAAAATTTAATATGCTTGTAATCAAACTCGATTTTGAAGATTATTTTCGCTGTAATTAGACGAATTATTTTAATTAAGATCATATATCATTATTTCTTTGTCAATTTCTCTCCTTTCGACCTCTAATCGTTGTTTACTTGTCTCGAACAGATATCTAGTTCTTCTTTCAGCAAATTGTCGTATCTTTGTTTTTACGTTATTCTATCATCAATATTATTTTTGCATTTATCTTTAATGACACAAGCATATGTGCTATTCATCGAGAAATAATTGTATTTATTTCACAGGACCGTATTTTTTTTCTTTATGCAATCAATGACAGTATGAAATCAAAGCATGTATGCACGTAAAGAAAAATGAAAAAAGTAAAAAAAAATGTGAAAATTATTGATACACATAGCTTTGTGGATCGAAATGCTTCATATACAAAATATAGACCCATGTAAAATGAGGCCAAATTGTTGTGTTATTACCTTTGGCATCTTGATACCATGAATGACAGCCACCACTTTGCCAAACTGTATTTTTTAATTTATGTTGTATACGCTTATTGTAATCATCATGAGTCTTTTGTTTGCAATCTAAAACTCGTACGTTATATTCACGCATATAGAGAAGTGCTTCAGCAATATATTGTATTTGCGCTTCAATCATTAAAACAACAGAATTATGACCGAGACCAGTATTTGGACCGAGAAGAATGAAGAAATTTGGAAAATTTGGAACAGTCACACCACGATAAGCCTAAAAATAATAATAACTTTAATAAAAAATAAAAATATCCAATGAATGAATATTTACTTGAAGCGATTGTTTCCATTGTTCAGATACAGGAAGTCCGTTTACTCCGTAAACTGGCAGTGCAAAATTTTGAACTTGAAATCCAGTTGACCAAATAATGATATCGACTGGATATTCATTACCATCAGTTGTAACAATTGAATTTGCTTTTATTTCCTTAATACGATTAGTTACTACTTCAACATTCGGTTTTTGCAATGTTGAATACCAATCATTTGTAATCAATACACGTTTACAGCCTATTTCCCATGTTGGTCGTAATTTCTTTCGTAATTCTTTGTCTTTAACTTGTCTAGCAAGATTATATTCAACGATTTCTTGATAAGCATGACGAATAGGTAAACGATAGGCAAATGAAAGAGCAGTAGCTTCACGCACCCAATACATAACAGCACGGACCATTTTTTGTAGAATTGGAAATCGAGCGAAAAGTTGTTTCTCGAGACCTGTTACCACACGATCTGCTCGAGGAATGACCCAGGGTGGAGTACGTTGAAAAACATTTAATTTCGCAAGACCTAATTTATGAATTTCAGGCACCGTTTGTATAGCACTTGCACCTGTTCCAATAACAGCAACTCGTTTATTTGCAAATTGAATTTTAGGATTCCATTCAGCTGTATGACACATTTCACCTTCGAATTTATCAATACCTTGAATGTCAGTTGGATACGAAGCATTCGATAATGGACCGTAACCTGCCATGACAAATCGAGCGAGGATTTTTTTCTCTTCTCCATTCGATTGAGTTGTTATTTGCCATACTTGTCGATCATCTAACCATCGAAGTTCAGTGACTGTTGTATGAAATTTAACGTGTTGATTAATATTGTATTTAACAGCACACTCTTTAAGATATTGACCAATTTCTGGTTGTCGACCAAAGAAGTATGACCATTTTGGATTGGGTTCGAATGAAAATGAATAAAGATTCGATGGAACATCACATGCACAACCAGGATACGTGTTTGCATACCAAGTACCGCCAACATGTCCATGACGTTCGATGATAACAAAATCATCCATGCCTAGTTCTTTAAGTTTGATAGCCATGCCAAGACCAGAGAAACCTGATCCAATAATGAGTGCATAAATTTCATCATCTTTTAAATCTTTTGGGCGCGGAATTTTGCGGGATTTTTTATTAGTGAACGCTTCATATACTAACCAGTAAAAGAAATGTCCTATCAATCCGGACACTATTGTTGCGAATATAACTAATACTGATATAAGAAATATACCAGTTATACGAACCGACGAAAGCAGATTTGTATGGGCCATTATACTGTTGTTTAAATTTTTATCTCGTTCTTAAGTCTGCTCGAAATCGTGAATAAAACGAAATGCAATGGGTGTCGACTGACACACGTGCATTTATATTTACCTAACAACGAACTTTGGCGTTCGTTTTGCTCGCACGTTGTTTCGAAGGTAAAGAAAAACGACGAACGAAAGTATTTTCATGCGCGTGCTCCCCGTCTCTTTGATAAGAACTCTAGAAACCTTTGTGTATGTAAGTCCAAAAGTGTTATCATCTATCGGACAATTAACACAATAGCGTATAAAAATAAATAATTTACAAAAGAATAGAATGTTTATTAATCAACTTAAAATCAGAAAATACAAAACTACTGAAAAATATAACTGTGCGCATCGAAATCTTTCATTAACAAAATATAACGCCATGTAAAACCGGGCCAGATTGTCGTATTATTGCCTTTGGCATCTTGATACCATGAATGACAACCGCCACTTTGCCAAACAGTTGTCTTCAATTTATTTTGAAGATCTTCGTTGAATTTATCATGAGCAATTTGTTTGACTTCGAGATTTTTCACATTATGGTCGTGTAAATATAAAAGTGCTTCGGCAACATATTGCATCTGTGCTTCGATCATTACAATTACAGAATTATGACCGAGACCAGTATTTGGACCGAGAAGAAGGAAGAAATTCGGAAAATTTGGAACAGTCACACCACGATAAGCCTAAAACAAGAATAAAATATAATCACCTATATATAATTTTAATTTATTTCATGATACTCATACCTGCATACTTCCTTGCCATTGTTCACTTAAATCACAGCCATTCTTTCCATAGACAGTTAATGGAAATTTCTGAACTTGAAATCCAGTTGACCAGACAATAACATCGACTGGATATTCGTTACCATCGCTTGTAACAATGGAATTTGGTTTGATTTCTTTAATACGATTCGATACGATTTCAACATTCGGTTTTTGAATTGCTGGATACCAATCATTCGATATTAACACACGTTTACATCCTAAATCCCATGTTGGTGTTAATTTCTTTCGTAGATCTTTGTCTTTAACTTGTCTAGCCAGATTGAATTTTACAAGTTCATCATTAAGAAATCGTGTTGGAAGTCGATAGGTAAATGACCAAACAGTTGATTCACGAATCCAATACATAAGACAACGAATGAATTTTTGTACGAAAGGAAATCGAGCAAATACTTGTTTTTCCCATTCTTTGACAGGTCGATCAGCACGAGGAATAATCCAAGGTGCAGTTCGTTGAAAAATAAAGAGTTTAGTAACATTAGATTTTTGAATTTCCGGTACAGCTTGTATAGCACTTGCACCTGTTCCAATAACGGCAACTCGTTTATTTGCAAATTGAATTTTAGGATTCCATTCAGCTGTATGACACATTTCACCTTCGAATTTATCGATACCTGGCATGTCAGTTGGATACGAAGCATTCGATAGTGGACCATGAGCTGCCATGACGTATCGAGCGAAGATTTGTTTTTGTTCTCCATTCGATTGAATTGTTACTTGCCATACTTGTCGATCATCTAACCATCGAAGTTCAGTGACTGTTGTATTGAATTTAATATGTCGACGAATATCATATTTGTCAGTACAATGTTCAAGATATCGGCCGATTTCAGGTTGTCGACCAAAGAAATGAGACCATTTTGGATTGGGTTCGAATGAAAATGAATAAAGATTCGATGGAACATCACATGCACAACCAGGATAAGTATTTGCATACCAAGTACCGCCAACATGTCCATGACGTTCAATGATAACGTAATCATCCATGCCTAATTCGCTGAGTTTGATAGCCGTACCGAGACCAGAGAAACCTGATCCAATAATGAGCGCATAAATTTCATTATCTTTTAAATCTTTAGGTCGAGTAAGTTTTGTATTTGATTGACGAGATTTACCATAACCGCAAACGTCAAATACAAGCCAATAGAAAAATTGTCCTAGCATACCAGTAACAACAGTTACAAGTATGACACTGTATGCACCGACAAGACATGATAGCAATCGTAGTTTTGATGGTTTTACTTCTTCCATCTGAAATATGAATAATATGTTGTTCTTCGAAATAATGTATAAATGAAAATGAAAATAAATTTAACAAAAAATATTCTTATATACTGATAAACAGATTGCTACGTTTCTATGTGTAATATCGTGCAATTCGTACGTTCGCTATTGACAAAAAACAAAAAGAACGGTGAGTCATAGACGAAAGTACGATGTTCTCTGTTCTCCTCCGGACGTCCTGGGCGATCGTACTTTTAGTATCTCTTTTTTACAATTTTGTAGAACAAAAAGTACGTCAAGTCTATTTCTTTTCTAAATCATCTAAAATATCTATTCTAGATGTTAATTGAAACGCAGGGAAAATAAAAAAAAAAACTATCGAGTCATATTTAAAATATGTCGAGCTTTACGAAGTAATGGTTTATCCACCATTGTATTTCCACGAAAGGTAAATGCTCCTTTGCCTTCTTCTTTTTCATGTTTTTCATAAGCGTCAATTAATTCTTTTGCCCATTTGATGCTCGACGATGATGGTGAAAATGCTGTTTGTACAATAGGTACTTGTTGTGGATGAATAACTTGTTTACCAGTAAAACCCCAAGCAGCACCCTGTTCGGATTGTTTTTTTAAACCGTCTAAATCTTTGAAATTAATATAAACCATATCAATCGGCTGAGTATTCTCAAATAAACGACAGATCGTCACGATTTTTTGTCGTGCATATGTCAATTCGGATGCTTCGAGTGAATATCGACCATTGACGCCGACATCGGCTGAAAAATCATCCGAACCGAAAACGACACCTTGTAATGAGAATAAATTCGAAGCTGACGTAAGAATCGAACGTAAATCTGCAAGACTTCGTGCACTTTCACAATAAACAACAAGATTATATTGACGATTTACACCGAGTTGATCAGCAAGCCATTTGACTTCATCGATTGAATCAACTTTTGGAACGAATAAACAATCGATTGTTGTTGACAGATCTTTCAGTAATTGAACATCATCATTGATATATTTCGATGAAACGCTATTGATTCGAACACATATTTCTCGATTTAATGTCGATGCTGATTCAGGCAAATAACGTGAAATATTCTCACGAGCAATTTGTTTTGCACTTTCAGCAACTCCATCTTCGAGATCCAATACGACACAATCTGTATTGGTAAATGTTGGAAGTTTGGTTAATTTTTTCCAGTCACTCGATGGTACTGTTAAAACAGCACGACGAGATAGACTTTGACCGTAATAAGCACCGGCTTGACGAAGAATTTTAGCTGCCATAGAAGTTATTTACTCGTTTTCATCTATTCTAAATCATTCATTCATTCGTTCGATTTGCTTGTAATGCAATGGTCAACGTTTATAGACCAGTGAAAATCGTTAATCTCGAATTTACAAATACAAACTAAAGCTGCAATGGAAATATAATACCTGTTTTTGTTCAAATTTTATTTCTCTCCAATAATCAATCAATCGAACCTCGAGAGTTTGATCGAGGGAAATGTAGATAAGTGACCTCTGTCGTTTTCGAAGATTCTAATAGAAATAATGATTCGATGATATTCGACATAAATAAAATCAAATTGAATTGTTCATCAATGAACGTACTATTTGATTAGCATAAATGTACAAAAGTTCAATCAATAAATCCTCTTGTTCATAGTTAGGTTAGGATGAAGAAAAAGAAGAAGAGAAAAGAACAGAACGAAAAGAAAAATACTACTCTCCGCTATTGTCTGACCTCTCTTGTTTATTTCTCAGTTATAGTAAACTGCAAACAAGAAGAAGAAGATGCAGTCGTTGGTTAATCTAGCATCGAATATAATCGATCAAGAGAAATTCTCATTATGTTCAAATGATTATTCACGAATTCAATTTCTTTTAACAACATCAGAATTTCTTTCATTTATTCAAAAATCTCCGGCAATCTTAGACGAACAAACAACACATTCGAAATGTTTGAAAACATCAAATGAATATCGTGAAAAAGGCAATCAATCCTATGCATCTCAAAATAATCGACAAGCTCTCGTATTTTACAATCAAGCTGTACGATATGCGCCATCGTATTCACATGAATTATCACTTGCATTAGGCAATCGTTCGGCAACATTGTTCAATTTAAAACAATATCATCTAGCTATTGAAGATATTCATCGTGCATTAGATCTTCTCTCATTCGACGAAGAAGATGATGCTCGTCGACAACGTCTCGAACAACGTTTATATCAATGTTTACAAAATAAAACAAATGAAAATCCACCAACTCAAGACAATCAACTCGACGAACTTAAATCGAATGAAACATTTAATTCAAATTATCCAAGTTTAACAACACATGCAACGATCGAAACATCAGTCGATCGTGGTCGACATGTCGTTTCGAATAATTCTTCATCGACGAGTTTAAAACCAGGCACAATCATTCTCATCGAAAAACCTTATGCATCAGTTTTACTTCCATCCGCCTGGTCAACACATTGTCATACATGTTTACGTCGAATTGAATTCGTTCTATTTGCATGTTCACAATGTACACGAGCGATCTATTGTTCATTTAATTGTCTTCAAGAATCAATCGCTTGGCATGCATTCGAATGTCGTCTTTCACTTGAAGCTCTCGATAAAATGCAATTGTTAACTTTACGTTTATTAACTAAGACTGGTTGGCAATACTTATATAAAAATAAAGTTTCATTTGAAAACTATCTTCAAGGAAATTCAATTGAACAATCCGAAGAAAATATTTACCAATGGGATAAATACGAAAATATTCTTCGCTTAGAAACCAATTCAACTAAACGTTCGAACGATGATTTACTTCATCGATCGATACAAGCTTGTTTAATTGGTATTTCATTGATTAATAATACTTCATTTTGCCAATATGCTTTTGATAATATCGACTATCAAATCTATATTTGTTCGTTAATACTTTCTCATCTTCAAGCATTACCATGTAATGCACATGAAATCTCGGAATTTGTCTATCATCGTCTATCGCCATTGACATCATCGTGTCAAGAAATTGGTGCTGGTATCTATGCAACATTGAGTTTATTCAATCATTCGTGCAATCCAAATGTGATTCGAAATTTTCTTGGCGATACAGTTATCGTTCGTTTACTACGTTCGATACCATCGGATCGAATGGAATTAGTTGATAATTACGGTTGTCTATCAGCAACAATGAGTAAACATGAACGACAAACGAAACTTCTTGAACAATATCATTTTCAATGTCAATGTCAACCGTGTATTGATCAATGGCCACATTATGATCAATTGCCCGATGGTACAGGAGAGAAAACAATTGACTCGAAAGAATTCGATGAAGCTTTTCAACGATTAATTCAAGGAAATCCACCGGATAAATCCGATTTAAATGTCTATGAAAATTTTCTTCAACAATGTGACGAACAAATGCCAAGCGAAACTTGTATCAAAGGCAAAGTTTACAACAATGCGCAAGAAGCTTACAAGCAATGTTTAAATTTCTTCTCTCATTCGATACATACGGAAGATTGATCTATTTCTTTCTCTTCTTTTATTTGATAAATAAATCTGCAAAGAGATGAACATTTTTTTCCCATAATGAACAAATTGATGTATGCATGCATCAATTCTCTCTTGATAAAAGATCAACAAGTTCAAGATTGAAAAATTATCAGAACGATTTTCTCATCAGGCAGCAGGATGAAAAAAACGGAAGCTGCTGATTTATTCATGCGACAGTTAGTTACATAAGTGTGTTTTTTTACTCGATTTATGAAATAAAAACTAGATAAATAAGATGGCGTCATTTGCATTAATTATTATCGTCGAGTGGTTCTTAACCCTTAAAAGCCGAAGAGGGTTTTTTTGGCAATGAGAAAAAACTGATCACTAAAATAGACATTTTGTTACTTCAGTATCATCATAGGATAGTTCTTTCAAAAAGAAAATGAAATTTTTTTCCCACTTTTTGCTGGGATGTCCCTTCTAAGGGACATTAGGTTTTCGCGACAAGATCGGTTTAAAAATTCCAGGATAGTCTTTTCTGAGAGATTGAAGATACACTAAGCAATATCACCTAGAAAAATCAAAATTCAGGTCATATTTATGAATTGGCTAAGTTTTTAAAAAAAAATGTTTTTCTTTGTGAGTCATGAGTTTTAAAAAATATATTGTGCTGTGTGGTAATCATTTAGTAAACTATTTTTCTCTCTCAATGATTTATTGGATGCCTCAAATCCAGGAAAAGGCTAGTATTTCTATACAAAATCTTCCAATGTTTTTTATTGCAATTGTCAAAATGTCCACTGGAAGGGTCATTCGGCTTTTAAGGGTTAATAATTTACTGTAATATTTCTTTTATAGTTCGAGTAGATACATGTCAAAAAT
>ERZ778027.1448-NODE-1448-length-39405-cov-10.597916_pt1 | contig 39405 bp, 46 predicted proteins | sample MGYA00375757_ERZ778027 | MGnify/ENA primary metagenome ERZ778027 (study PRJEB29350, sample SAMN05389817) | bioreactor metagenome | isolation source: Ammonium sulfate bioreactor | place: South Africa: University of Cape Town | collected 2014-02-18 ...
CTTTATAATCTTCTCTATTGTGTTTTACCTCAATTGGCAAATAATTTTCTCATCTTAAGTATATTCGATCGATTTGCTTGTACATGTCCGCCGTCATCACGTATTTATCATTTTGTTCATGCAAAAATGATTTCTCGAGTCATTTTCTTGGTTATTTTGTTTACTTGCATCTTTTCAATCTACGGTTCTATTCTTGCCCATCATGATCCAATTCGTGGTTGTAAAATAACCCATCCTGAAATCTATATTCTATTTAATATTACTATCAATGGTTTTCTTCAGCCGATTGCTATGTTTATTTTAATTCTTTTAACATTACAAAATATTCGAATTAGTCGTCGTCGAGTTGTTCGTATTGAATATTGGAGACAAGATCAGATTTTTAAATATATTTTGTTTTGTATTTATTTTAGGGTTTAGTCATCGTACGAATTCCTCAACAAGTTCGAAAACAATGCATAGCAATGATTGTCACGCAAGCTTTAATTACATCGATTCTTTCCATACAATGGGTTATCGGACAGATTTATCTTCTCGTACAACGAAATCGAGTGAAAACAATACAAGAAACCTATACAGTTCTGTTAATTGCTTCACTATCGATTACATTCTACGCATTGAATAATGTGAAATCATTTTATTTTTCAATATTAATTTCAAAATTCTATCGAAATAGTTTTGTCAAAGGTTTAAAACGAATTTTTTGTAAATAAATTCATATTCGTCTCATGTCGATAAACTCATGACATCTTTCGATGCTAATCGATTGGTGTAATATCTCAAATGTGTCTACGTCTCATATTTTTTCTCCTCTTCTTCCCATCCTCATCACTGCACCCATTCATCCATCATCGAATATTGTCTCGCATAAGTACGCACACTCCAATCATTCGTCTTTTTAGGAAAATATGATGTTTACCGACAAATTAATCGCGTGAAATCGGTGAATATGTTCATCAAATTTGTACAGACCTTTCTTTTGATCAATGTTTGTTATGGCATGTTACCAGACGAGAAAGCACAACTTCGACAGCAAGTTATTGGCATGTTTAAACATGGCTTTGGTGCATATATGGTAAATGATCGAAGGAGATGATTGTTGCTTTTTGAAGGACTTTGTTTTTTGAATAGAAATATGCTTATCCAGCTGATGAATTAATGCCATTGAGGTAGATGTGTGAGAAGTTTTTTGTTGATTTTTTAATGTTTTTTGTTTTGGTTTGTAGTTGTAAAGGAAGATATCGAGGTTCTGAAGTATCTCGTGGTGATATTGATGACGCACTTGGAAAGTAAGACTATTAAAAAAGGAGATTTATTTGTTTATTTTAATTGAAAATTTAGTTTTTCATTGACACTTGTTGATAGTTTGGATACATTAGCGGTAAGATAAAAAAAAACACGAGAATAAATGATGAATACATGTGCGTATGTTGGATATAATTAGGTGCTAGGTATGTTCGATGAATTCGAACTGGCTGTTCGTCAAGTTATCCAACATGTTTCATTTGATCGTGATGTAATCGTGTCCGTTTTCGAAACAAATATTCGTATGATCGGGTGAGAGATGAATTCGAAATTGATTTCAGCAATCTTTCTTTCGTTTTTCTTTTCCGCAGTGGTTTACTTGGTGGTCATGTATCTGCTCGATATATCAACGCACATTATCCTCCACGTTTATCTTGGTATCGTGATGAACTATTAGTTCTTGCTCATGATCTCGGCACACGTCTATTGCCAGCATTTAATACGACAAGTGGTTTGCCATTGCCACGAGTTAATCTTCGGCATGGAATTGATTTGACTTTATCGAAAAGTGAACGTGAAAAATTCACTTGTACAGCTTGTGCTGGTACGTTGATTTTAGAATGGGCAACATTATCACGTTTGACAGGCAATTATCTGTTCGAACAATATGCCGATCGTGCTCTCGATTATCTTTGGGATCGACGGCATCGACAATCGAATCTGATGGGTACGATACTGAATGTTCATTCAGGCGATTGGATCGTCCGAGAATCGGGCATTGGTGCCGGTATCGATTCATATTATGAATATTTATTCAAAGCTTATGTTCTCTTAGGCGAAGAAAAATATGATTATTTAACACGTTTTCAAGAACATTACTCATCGATTATGTCCTATGTTCAACAAGGTGTTGCTATGGTTAATGTTCATATGCATCAACCGTATCGGCTAGCTAAAAATCATATGGATGCTTTATTAGCATTTTGGCCTGGCCTACAAGTAATGACAGGCGATTTGAAACCGGCGATTGAACTTCACGAAATGCTCTATCAAGTTGTACGAAAACATAATTTCCTTCCCGAAGCATTTACAATTGACTATCGAATTCATTGGAATTCTCATCCATTACGACCGGAATTTGTCGAATCGACTTATTTTCTCTACAAAGCAACAGGTGATCCGCATTATCTCGAAGTCGGTCGAACGATTTTACTTAATCTTGAAAAACATGCACGTGTACCGTGCGGTTATGCTGCACTATCCGATGTATCAACAGGTCAAAAAGAAGATCGAATGGACTCATTTGTTCTTGCTGAAACATTCAAATATCTTTATCTTCTATTTGATTCTGATCATCGACATTTTATCGATATTGATCAATTTATTTTCTCGACTGAAGCTCATTTATTACCGATGAATTTCTTTCGATTTAATATCAATCAAACACTTCGACAATATTTTCACGATAAAACTTTTCAATTGACTGAAATCTACGACAAGAAAACGAATATCTCATCAACGGACAAACTTAATGATAATCGAGCAAAAGCAAATCAATGTCCAGCGATTGACGATCAACTCAATTCTCATCGATATAAAGAACAATTACGTGAAAATATTCGTTCCAATCATGATATGACTGAAACAGTGACAACAACAACAACAATTCTTACGAATAAACCCAATCGAACACAACAACGTTTATCAGCACAAGAATTTTCAGCTGGTAATCCTGAACATGTTCTACAATTGACTCAAATGGGCATACAAATCAAAACCATAGCCGATGGACGAATACAGCTGATACATAATTCCGGACAAGCGGCATCGAATCAAGATGCATCGAACGGTTTAGAATTCATTCAAGAAATGATGCAAATCGTTCAAAATCCCGATCAAATCGATGCTTATGATCAACAACATCGTTCATTAACTGTTATTCCTCTTATTGGAGACAAGCTCGTTCGTTTACCTGTTGGTTCGGCTCAATTCGGCGAACAATTACATCGTCGACAAGGTCTATTCGCTCAATTGACTGTTATTCAACCGTTTTCAGCTTGTTCGCCATTATTTTCTACCGAACACATTTATCAACGTATCGGTCTTGTTCGTCGTGGTGATTGTATGTTTATTGATAAGGCTCGTCAATTAGAACAAGTACAAGCTCGTGCTGGCATTATTATTGATCATAATACATCATTGAAATCAGCAAATGGCGTTCTACTATCGATGACAGGCGATGGTTTCAATAATGTTATCATACCTGTTGTACTTATGTTTAAAGATGAAGCATTTCAATTACTCAATTTTCTTTCACAAAATCCGAATTTAATTGTTTATATAGGCGATGAACAATATTTTCACGAGAGTTTTCTTCAACAAATCGAATATCTCGAAAGTTTAATATCATCATTGAATGGAACATGTTCGAAATGGATCTATGAGAAAAAGTCTTTCGAACGTATCACACCGTGTCTTTCAAAACAATTGAAATCGTTCGAACGTTTACTTCATTCACAAATCGAATCGATTTCTTCAATGCCATTGCTTCAATTCGAACATGTTATCGAAGCTCATGAAAATCAATCTATCGATGAGATTACGTCGCAATTATTTACTCAATTAAATCTAACCGAAATGAATATCAATGGTAAAGTGACAAACATTCAAGATTATCGTTTACTCTTCGATCAATTAATTCACAATGCGTTAAATCAAACATTAACAACTAATAAACAACAACAAACAGCAAACAATTCAGCAAGTAACGACGATAATTAGGAGACTTCTTTTTTTTTTGTACCGGTGATGATCTTTTTCGATAACATGTACATGATATGATTACAGTTTCGTTTCGTTTCTCTCTTTTTTTTGTTATGAATAAAAAGTATCTAACGAGATTACAATAAGTCAATTGCTTTCATAAATCGATAAAACAAACGATTTTTTTTTCTATTTAAATATCTGTTTAATTAATTGATCGATCGTGTCTGAGTCTAATCGATGAACAACTAATAAATGTCGTCGAATACATTTGCGTGTTATTGCCGAAATTGAACATGGCGTATTGTAAATATCGGTTCGATTAGTGAGTGGACATTTGACTTTATGGTATGGATCGAAGAGATTCGATGGTGTATCATGATTCGATGAGAATAATCGATATTCGAATGGATTCTCTTGTTGAATCATAGCTCGAACAAGACGAGCAGAAATATCTCGAGTGAAACCATGTTTCGCTTTGAAATGCTGATAGAGACCGATCTTTTTTGTTGATTGTCGTGTTGGTAGACATAATTGATGATGATGTTGAGATTGAATTAAACCATAAGCACCATCGAATGTCAACGGACATTCAGCTACGTATGTTCGATAGGTTGTTGATCGATTGTGAATTTCTTGTCGTTTGAAATTATCGAATAGATTTTCGTTATTCTTCCAAGACGTTATTTCATTCCACCATTCGATTTCTTTTATCGGTCTAAATTAATCCGAGAAAACAAAACAATTCATGAAATGTACAAATAAATATCTCTACACTGTAGGTTTTGGTTGATCCGCCGACATTCTCTTCTACACACACGTGTTCTCTTTCGACCAATTCTGTTTATATATATACGAAGAAAGAATGACGAAGAAAATCTTCTATTTTGTTTTGTCTTCTGCTTCTTTATTATGAAAAACTAAAGTTTATCACGGAAATCTTTCTTCAATTCGAATGATTCGTTCATCGAACGATTGACTATCATCATCATCATCATCATTATCAGTTAAACTCAATTCTTGTCCGGTACTTGTACTAATTTGTGATTGTTGAATATATTCGGATAGAGTTCGTTCGGTACATCGAGCAATGAAACGTATCAATGGTCGAATATCACCGTCATTTGCTTGATCGAGATAAGAATAATAAGCTAAACGTTCGGATTTTTTAATAATTACAGGCGGAAAACCTGAACGCATGAGGATTAAATTCATTAATAAACGACCTGTTCGACCGTTTCCATCGATAAACGGATGAATATAAACGAATTTATAATGTGCAATCGCAGCTAATTCAATTGCATGAAGATCTCGAGTATCTTCGAGTGAATTTAACCAAAGAAGAAAATCATCGAGATAACCGGGTACTTCGTCGGCCGATGGCGGGATAAATGATCCGACATAGACTTGATGCTGACGAAGTTGTCCGGCTTCGATTGGATCAACAAAACCTAGGACACGTCGATGAATTTCGAAAATATCCTCGCGTGTTATCGAACCTAATCGATTGACTAATGTACAATTGACATATTGCAGTGCTAAATCCAATCCAAGAACTTCTTGTTGTTCAATTAATGATTTGCCTCCGATAGCCATTCGTGTTTCGACAATCAGCCGAGTTTCACGAAGATTTAATGTGTTACCTTCGATGCCATTCGAATGATAAATATGTCGATAGTAAGCATCACGTTTAGCTCGTCGTAGATAAGGATTTGTGTCCGGTATTCGATAGAGTTCTTGAAGAAGATTGTCAATAAATGTGAAATGTTTCTGATCGATTTCTTCGACTAATGGAAGTGTTCGTTTTTTGAATTCCAATGCTCGTGTATTTGTTGGCTGTTTGACAAGTGCTCGTGTGTAGAGATTTTCGGCACGAATCAGATCTTGTTGATGATGTTCAAGAAATTGACCGTATTCAACGAGAATTTCGGAATTGTATGGATCGAGTGTGAGAGCATGTTCGAAAACTTTACGTGCTTTCTCGTATTTATGTTCGTCGATGAGACGAAGAGCGAGATGAAGTGAAGTTTCAGCTTCTTGTCGAAGATCTTTCAACAAAAGAAAAAAAAACGAGAATTTATTGAAAAGACAGTTGGTATCTCTACCACTGGAAATGTTTTTTTCTTTGGCTGGATCTTTGGTATATCGTCGGTTGGCATTGGTGGACTCGTGAGATGATGAATGCCGTTGAAGATCACGAGTTTTCGATGATGAACATTGAAGAGATGTTGTATCCGATGGAAAGAAAATGTTCTTCGTTGATACAACACTGAGTGATGATGAAAATGATTGAGGCGTCGGTTGAAAATAGATTCGTGTGATAAATGAAGAGAAAACTGACAAAATTATAAATAAACAAAGAGTTGGTAGTGATGAACGAATGTCATATTGTTGAAGAAAAGGCATTGATTAGAACATCTAGAACAACAAAATCAAAAGAAGAAGAAGAAAAACATGAAGTTTATTTCGAGAAAAAAAACAAGGCTAGTTCTTTTGTTGTTGAAATAGTTCTTGTATTTGTTGTGTTGCAGTCATTTGTGGATATTCGACTTCGACGAGATCTTGATCGGGATAGGTTCGTGTTGTTCGGTCGATGGATTTGTTAGTAAATGGCGTCCAAATGCCTTGTACCGATGGTGAATCTGTATGCATTTCTTTTAATAAACGCCATTGTGGATCGCCTTGTTGTGTTACTAATGAATGTATCCACCAATTGACACGTTCTCGATCACAATTCGACAATGGTATCCATTGTCGATCACCACTAAGATATTCACCGATAATATTCGGCGCTCGATGACGTCGTGGTTGAACGTAAACAACAATCGACGGATGATCACGTGCAAATTTTGCTAGATCATTAGCAATCCATTCTCGTGTACCGTAGGATGTACGAAATTCTTTACAAACTTGAATAGTTAAACGTTGCAATTGACAAATATAACGTGAACCGACACCATTTTGTAAACGAGTCGATATGTATTTAGCTGGGGTAACGTCGTCGAATGAATGAAATGAACGAATCGATTGAAATGATCGTGATGGAAGAAGAACAAGACGACGTAGTATTTGAGACATATCGAACAGACAAAAACGATGATGAGATTTTTCAGATTCCAATACGAAATCAGTCTAATTCCTAATGGTGAAATACAGGCAATCAATAGAAATTCAGAGAAAACTAGATGGCGTTATGTATTCACAGAGACTAAAATCTATTTATTGTTATTATTTTAAAAAAACACATATTCTCAAAAAACAACTAATTGATATTGATATTGATATTTATAGATCGAAGAAAATTGTCGTTTGAATTCAATTGACATAATGCGTTTATTGAAAAATCCCTGAGACCGGTTGAGATAGAATTTCAAATGAAACTGTTCGAGGAATAAAAATCGACTCGATAGAATCGATGAAAGCCAATCGTAGTTGACTAAATTGACATTTGTCGATATTGTTCGGCTTATTTTCAACTGTTCAATATTCGGAATACAACGGAAATATTCATCAAGTATTTCATCATTCCACGGCCAATCATCCGATAGCATATTGATATTTAAAGATTTTAAATTCAAATGACAAATTGAATTTCTCGGACAAGGTGATTTTGTATTAAATTTAAATTGAAATGAATTCAAATTTGGACACGATGAAAGAATAAAAACATAGATTTGTCCATTGATTTCATTTAATTTCAAATAACGTAATGAATAACATGTTTGACTGTTGGATAAACCGGATAGATTCATTCGTGAGATGTAACAAAATTTTAAATTCGAAAAAAAATTCGAAAATATCAATTGCCGCATATCGAACATGTAGAACGGATGAATTTTATGATTGAGATAGAGATATTCAAGTTGACTGAAATCCATTTGTTTGATTTCATGAATTAGATCATCGGTTAGATAATCTAGATGAAGTGAACGAAGATTTGTAAATTTTTTGAGTTTATTATTTGGAAATATTGTTCGAATAGATAGATGACGAATATAAGGAAACGAAAGACTGATCAATGATGAATGATGAGACTGTTCAGTTGAATAATTGAGATGAAAATGTGATTCGATTAAATTATTCAAACGAATATTTAAATTATAGAATAAACCGAACAATTCATCAGTAGAAAAATATTCGAATAGATGGATTAATAATTCATTAGACAGACATTCGAATATTGTTTTCATCTAAAAAATAAACGGACGATTCATCTTCTTCTTCTTTTTGTTTTCGGTTTTTATTCATTCGAAAAGAGAGAAAAAAAAAAATAAAACGATATAGTTTTACAGAGATTCTCTGTCTAATATCAGTTGAGCAGTATAATGACCTTGATGTAAACGAGAAAAATCCTGATGAATTAGTTGCTGAAGATGAATTTCATTGTCAATGGGCGAATATCGAATGAAATATTTAAATAAACGTAATTTTAATAAACATAAACGAATAGTCGATGCTAAACAATCGTAATTGATGAGATTTTCAAGAGAACATATTCGTGTAAGTTGAAATTGTTGAAGATTTGGCAGATAGGATAGAATTTGTTGAAGAATTTGATTATCTTCCAAGAATGAATTCGATTTATCAAGTGAAATTGAAAGTTGTTTTAATTGATAATGTACTTGACAGAATGGATCGGATAAAGACGGTAGGTCATAGGTTTTCGTACGTAGATAAAATTGAAAATATCGAAGATTCGAACATGCAGATAGAATCCGTTGGTATGTAAGAGTATCGATATTAGTTAATTTTAAAATTGTTATCGTTGGTGATGATGAATAAGTTGTAATTTTTAATGAATCATTATGACTTGCTAATTCACAAGATTGTAAATGTTGAAAAGAATTTGCAAATATTCGATCGAATAAAAGATTCATTTCAAGCATCGTATGTACAAATGATATGGACAGATGTTTCAAATTGGGCATCGTCTGAGGTTTTAATTGTCCGAGAACTTGTGGCAATGGACAATCGAGTTTTAAACGTTGAACGTTTGGAAAATGTTGAAGATTAAAATTAATCCACGAATTTACAATTAATGTATGCACATAGTAGGAGAAAAATTCTTCGTTTGTTTTTAATAAATTCGATTGATTAAGATGACAGAATAGTTTTAAATATTGAAATGATTGTATCAATTGATTGATACGAGAATTAAGATTTCCAAATGCACGAAATAAATTACGTGCATCAAGATTTTTGAATATATCTGTAAGTAATTCATTGGGCAGATCTTCAAATTGAGATTTAGTCATCTAGAAAACACAAAATTTCTAGTGAATAATAAGACAACATTGATAATTATTGAAATGAAGTTCAAAAAAATTTTCAAATATTCGATTATAAATCTCTCTCAGATGCAAATTATCACTCGTTTTCTTCTTCTTCTCCTCGTCCTCGCGAAAATATAGATCAACTCGAAATTTTCGAATGACTTTCAAATATTTATCCACTAAACTCTTAAACCAATCGTACGAAATATATGATTCTAATATTTTGAAATCATAGATCACTAAATGAATAGTTAATTCATGAAGATACGGTACAACTGAAAGATAATTCGAAAGAATATCATCGATTGATGAATGAAATATATCACCAATACGTAAGATTAATCGTTGTAGTTGATGTTCATGAACAGAATTAAATGGAAGTGTTTTGTAATAGCCTGCTATGCCGATATCAAGAGAAATCAACTGTGGACATGATTCAAGAATTGTTTTGTAATTTAATGAATTTATACAACCGAGTTTTAATATTTCAATTGAAGAGAAATCATTTCGTGTTTGTAGAATTTCTAGTAACAAAAACTAAATATTAAAGATGAGAGACACGATTTATTTACCTTGAGATGTAAGAGACAAATGTTGAAGATATGGTAAAGAATATTTACTCAATAATGTACTCGATGTTTGCGGTAGACTTTTCAAATTTAATCGTCGAATATTTGGAAAATAACTGAGATCAATATCGATAGTTGTTCGATTGACAAGTGTATAAGTAAATAATTGACAAATATGTTGTTTGAAGATTTTATTTTGAATTTGATAGATTAATTTCAATTGATGAAACGATTGAATAAGTTGATTATAATGTTGATTTAAATTAAAAAAGGCTTGAAATAAATCTTGTGCATTAAAATGGCGAAAAATAAGAAAGAGAATTTCATTCGGCAGATGTTCGAAAGATGAATGTGTCTCTTTCAATTGCATATTAAAAATCTACGAAGATGAAAAAGAAAAGAAGATTTTTATTTACATATGAATTATATCAAATGATGAATATTGATAAGATGAGAACATCTTTTGAAAATTTTCTTTTAACTGACAGAGAATTGGTTTTGTTTGTTGAGTTGATAGATGTAAAGACAAACGAAAGACTTTCAAATATGTACATTTTTGCTGAAGAATCATGGCAAATGTATCGAAGGAAAATATTTTTGAAAGACAATTCGTTGAACATTGAAGAGACAATAATTCAAGATTTGGTAAAAGAGAAAAAAAACTTTCGAATAAATCGATTTCATTTGCATGCGAAATTGTTTGTTTCAATTGAAATTTTAATCGTTTAAGTTTATCATGTATTCGAATCGATTGTATTGGCGTTGGATCGAATTGATTCAGAAGACATAAATCAAGTGAATACAAATTTGGACAAGCATTTAAAATTGCAATATGTATTAGCGAATCATGTGATGATATACGTAGATATTGAAGTGAAAGACATTGATTCCATGATAATTGTCGAATTTCATTCGATGGTGAATAAACATTTGTTAAATACGATGATTTTAAACAAGGATATTGATTTGAAAAGATTTTTTCATGTAAAATAAATGTCGAATAAAAACATCGTGGTGATATCAATGAAATACTCGTCAATTGTAAACCATCGATAAATAATTGAGAGATTTGTTCATCTTTGGAATTATATAGAATTAAACGATGTAAATTAGGATAATTTACAAGACAAAATTGAGCATGATTATGTACAATTAATGTTTGTATACGTGAAGTAAACAAATAATCATATTTATCATTTTCATTGGGTCGTAGTTCTAAGTAAAGATGAGTTAAAGAATCGAGTAAATTGGTTAATCGTTGATTAAGATTGTAGAATGCTTGATAGACACATCGTGCATTGAGATATTGAAAGATTTCGATAAGAATTTCATTTGGAAGACATTCAATCATTCAGAAAGATGATTCTATCTAGAAAAATGCAAACAATGATGTTCGATTATTTGTTGAATAGAAACAGAATTGATCTTGACGTTGTATACATTGAATTGATGAAAAACATGCATGTAACTTTCGTATTTGTTCAATCGAACGATTTTCATTGGGATATTCAAGAATTTGACAAGAAAATTTTCGAAGAAACGGATAAGATTTGACAAGATCTTCGGCAAGATTTAAAAATGTTCGTGTACATAATGAGAAATGAATCGATTTCAAATTTGGCATAAGTAAACAAATTGATTTCATATTCCAAATACAAGTCGATTGTCGAGCTTGAAGAAAAATCAATTGTTTCAATGGATGATTGACTAAATTCGAATGTATCTCATTGTATTGATCATTGCCAGTTATTTTTATTTGTAAATGTGTTAATTGTAAACAAATTTGAAGAATTAAAGAAATGAAATTGATATTTTGTGTAATGAGAACTAACGAACGAAGTGAAGGAACTTGGGAATAGGATAAAGGCGTGTCAATTTGTCCGAGATCAGCATAACGAAGATGAGAAAATTTATTCGAGAAAATTTGTTGAACTATTACTTGTGTTGATTGACTAGAGAATGTCGGTGAAATAGAAAGATAAGTTAAATGTGGAAAACGATCAGCTTGAATTTGTTGTAGATGATTTTCATTCGCGAGATTTAATTTTAACGATCGTATTTGAGAGAATTTTGTTAAATCAATATGATCTAATGTCACAATGACTAGACGAATGATCTGTTCAGATGATATTTGTTTATCATATGTTTGATTTCGATATAAAATTAAATTGATATTTTTATAGGATTGAAATAATTGTTTGAAACGAGAATTTAAATTTGAAAATATTTCAACTAGATCAGCTATTTTCATGTAATCGAAAATATTGATAATTAGTTCGTTTGGTAATTGTTCAAAGCAACTTATCATTTATTAATTCGAATAGTAAAAAGAAAACAAGATAAATACAAGTCGTTTTTTGTTTTCACGTGATGAATCATACGATAAAAATTATTTCGAAAATTCATTTGACAGAAAAAAGACGAACAATAAATAACAACGACAAGGCAAATTTTCTTAAGTGTCTAATGCATCCAGAAAGCAAGCAAAAAAGAGAGAAAAAAAAGAAAATTGGTATTCTAGGTGTCACTATGCGCTTATTGAATATGTAAAAATATATATATAGTTATTTCAGTGGCCCTTCGGGTTCATCGACTTCGATTATTTCATCATCAGCAGCGGTCTCGTCCACACTACTTGGTTGATATTCGACTTCTGTTTCGACTTGATTTAATTCGTAATAGTGTTGTTCTGATGGGCTATCACTATCAGCAGAGATTATATCATCATAATCATTATTAAATTCGCTGTCAATCAATTGCTGTTGTTCATCAATAGATTTCTGTTGAAAAGTAAATGCTATCAAACATATTATCAGCAAAGAAATTATTCCAATGAAATGTAGTTTTGCCATTTTAAAACTAAAGGCTAGAGCATCGATTTTGTATTGCTATTTAAACTTTCTATTCTCGCTTCTTTTCGCATCCCATCTGTTACGTTTTTGATTATTATTTGAATAAATGAATATCTTTTTGTTTTGTTTGTTTATATTTATCTTTGTTCAGGCAAATCAAATGTTGACATAAAATCAAAGGCGATTCGATGTTCAACGTTTTTCGTATTTGATTGTGATCATAGGAAAAGTTTGTAACGTTCGTTCGATCGTCCGTACGACGTGTCATTAAACATAGAAGGAGAGGAGAGGAGACAGAGAAAGAGAGAATGTCGTGATTTGTATTCTATACGCCACGATTTTTTTTTTGCTCTCGACTCTTTCGAGTAACGAAAAAAAAAACGAAAGAACGAACCGAAGAAGGTTTGTAAATTGGTGATGCGAAACTATTATCACATAGACAAATGCCTGTGCTTCCTGCTCGTCGTCATCCATTGACTGTTCAAGAGTTACTTTCTTATCGACTTCTAATTCAAAGTCTTCGAAATCTTTACTATGATCATATAACACCGGAGTTAACTATTTATGCGCTGAAATCATTACGAGATTTGATTTTTATGGGAATCGAATTATTGACTGAAAATACGATGATACAAGTGATCTCATTGAAGAAACACGATCGTACGCCGTTGAGAGATCTCGCTGAAGAATATTTAAGTGATCGAAATCGGAGCTTTGCAGATTTTGCTTATATGGGAGAACAAATATATCAAGTTGATACGAATAGTGTGCTGTTCTTATGGGTTTTCTATTGTTTTCTACATGGTACATATGGATTAAAAGTCCTTCAAAAAGGTGTCAGATGTTTAACTATTGCTCGTGCTCTACGTGTGATCACATTTTCATTGACTGTTCTACCGAATCCAAATATCAATTGTCATTTCAAAGGACCAGTTGATCCATTTAATTTAAGTCCAGGTAAATCAAACAAAAACTTATAAAAAAAACACCATGTATACTTTCAGGTGGTGCTTGCAATGATCTACTCTACAGTGGTCATGTAACTGTCTACACAATCTCGGCTTTAGCTGTGACAATTCTCTGTTCATTATATCCGTTTGCTCCTCTTCGATTTGCTATTCGAATATTTATCTGGATGCAGGTTATTCAACGAATGATTCGAGCGATTATCGAATTGCATCATTATTCTGTTGATATGTTTCTTGGTCTTTGTGTAACTTTACTTATTTGGCATGCTGAAGTTCTCTATTACGATCTGCCTCAAGCTCCACAACCGTTATATCCGCACGTAAAGAAATTTCTATTTCCCTACGATTACGACGGAACAGTTGATCGATATGTCGATCAAATCTTACTGATCTACCGATGTTTTCTAAGACAACCATGGAAAACTTTAATGTTTATTGTTCGAGATCGTGATTGTTTGCAGAAACGAGTTCGTTCGAAAATTATTTAAGATATTTTTGCAAATAGATGTCGTTTGATAATAAATAAACTTTGGATTTTTTCCATATTGTTTTTTTCTCATTTGTCTCTCTCTCTTTCTCGCTGGTTAAAGGTAAATCTAAAAAAATACATTTTATTTTTGCGAATGGCCGGTGTTCGTCGTGCGAAATTATATCAAGCCGTTATTCAATTCTCTTCTCGTGATCTTTAAATAGAAACCACGTTTTAAAATGGTGAATATATAATTTCGACAGACAAAATAAATAAAAAAGTTTTTTGTTTTAATAAAAAAAAAGCAGCAGGATTCAGATTTTGAAAATGATCCTGATGATTGCGAATATGAAATGAGCGAACAACGAACGAATGAACGTCGTATTGAACAGCAATTAGACGACTTTCGTACGAAATGGAAAAAAGAAATTCAACAACGAACTGTCTACGGACATGTTTTGCACGATAAACAACAACAACAACACGAAGAAACAATCGATCGTGAAGAACAAGTACAAAAATTACAATGATGAAATACGATGTAATTCGAAATTTTAGGCTAAACATTTCTTTCAACGTGCAACAGAATTAGAACGTGAAAGAAAATTATACGACGGTAAATGCGCATATCGATGAATTTCTTGACATAGTTTTGTCGTCTTTTAGCAATCAAATACTATCGAGCAGCTATGCAATTGGTGCCTGACATTGAATTTCGAATGGCTCATCGAGATCAACAACAAGCAACGACAACAACTGAACTCGATCCTTCATTGTAACGAAAGGATTTCATTTGAAAATAAATCGTAAATCTGAAATTAATTTAGAGGACAACTCGATGATGACGATCAACAGTTGGAAACCGATTCGAATCTTCTCGAATCATTTCAACATGTGAACATCGATGAAAACGAATTGACGACAATTTGCACGAAAAATTTTCCTCAACAAGTACACGCCGATCAAACGAAAATCTAAGTTTTCTCTGTTTGTTTTTTGTTAAAATAGGCAACGCACATTTCGAGTTTACCATTCGAAGTTTTGATTTACATCTTTCGTTGGATTGTTTCATCGGATTTAGATGTTCGTTCATTAGAACAATGTGCACGTGTCTGTCGAGGTTTCTATCGTTGTGCACGCGATGCACAATTATGGAAAATGATTTGTTTTAAAACATGGGGCAAACAAACAGGCAAACCAATGAATAATATCAATTGGCGGCATATGTTCATTCAACGGCCGCATGTTGTTTTCAATGGTGTTTACATTAGTAAAGCAACGTACGTTCGACAAGGCGAACAATCATTAGATTCGTTCTATTCACCATGGCATCTAGTCGAATACTTTCGCTATATACGATTTTTTCCGGACGGTTTGTGTTTTGTTGTCTTTGTTTTTGATGATGATGCAAAATGAATTTGATTTGTTTAGGAGTGGTGATGGTTTATACAAGTGGTGAGAAACTTAGATAATAAGCAAAATGAAGAGTAAGACTAGGGTTTGTTTGTTTTTCTTTCTAGCTGATGAACCTCGAGCAGCAGTCGCACGTTTGAGAAGTCGATATGCAAATAAAGAACCAGGACTTATCTATGGAAATTATCGATTTCAAAATAATCGAGTAAATTGATCGGCTATGGAAATTGAAATTTGCTTTGAATATGATTCTGTTTAGGTTGTCATTGTTGCAAAACGTATGACACAACGATCGATGGGCAATGTTCAACGACGTGGTGGAAGAGATAATCCACCGTCGGACATCGATCAGACCATGCATATGGTACGAGCAAAACTTTCTCTTGCAAACACAGAAGTAGATTTTTGTTTTTGTTCAATTAGGAATTTGAAATGACCGATGCAGGCAAGAAAAAACATCATCAACTTGTATGGAAACATTATGAAATTCGATTTACTAATCGATGTACTGGTGACGAACGTACATCAACATTAGATGTTACTGATCGACATGCTTATCCACATCTTATCTTTTCACGAGTTAAAAGTTATACTCTTGCAGCTGAGCAAATTTTGAAGTGATTCTCGCTCTCTCTATTTCTATTTGTATATAATTTCTTTCATTCTCCCTTGAGGCTATCTAGTTAGACACTGTTTTTTTTTCTTATTTAAGAAATAAAATCATGCATACAATTTAAAAGAAAAGAAAATTTGTCAGTTTTAAATCTTTTGCCATAAAGCCCATGTTAATGGGCCGGGTTCAGCGCCTGTATACGATCGATGTGATGTCACACAACGATATTGAACGCCATTGTAGAGAACAATATCATCTTTTTCATAGGCTACTAATACACCTGACCAAAGAGGTATACGAGTCGATGTACTTGATGGAAGCGATTTGCCCGCTGATAAGTGATCTAAGAGCATCGTCGATATAAGAAGCCAATTTTTTGTAAGACGTTGTTTATTTTTCCGTTTTGCAAGAGTTGCATTCGATTTCAATGGCGGATGACGTATGGTTTTCTTTGGATTAATACGAATATCTGAACAGCCCATGAATGTTTCGTTTTCTCGGCCTAGGCCTGGTCCAGATTTATTCGTTGCTGGATCACGGCCCCAATTATTTCCTGTTGTATATTTCCATTGAAAAACACAATGTTGACAAGCAAGATTGAGTGGTAATTGAACATGAATGTGTATCATTTCCGAACCATGTTGAGCAATATCACGATATTTTGTTGAATTACTTTCGAGAATTGATAAAAGATGACGATCGAGACATTCTTGTGTTGCATCGGATGTTGGCGTCGGATCAAGACTGCATACACGAAATTCGAAATAACCCTGATGATTTGCAGATAACTAAATCAACGAATTTTATATTTGTCTTTGTTAACTATTTTATAAAAATCAGTTTTTTGTTTCATTACTTTTATTTGAACATCCATTTGTTGTCCTTGATCGTAGGTTTTTATAATCTTGCCGAGATATTTTGCTCCGCCTTTTTCAAATAATTTCATCCCTCGATCGTACGGTTCGCCACAGATACTACATTTACCTCCTAATTGAAACATACAAAAAACAAATAAATCATTTAAATTTCTACATCATTCGAAATTCACCATTTGTATTCCATTGATGTCCAACTCCGCCGCAGAACATTTCCATATGACTTTCATATGAACAACACGCTTTAAAATCAGCATCGACAAGCCACGCCGAACTACGTGCTATTGGCTCGAAAAGATATCCATGACCATGGATACGTAGTGAACAAAACGAACAAACGATCAAGAGACTTAACAGCATGATTTCATTCGAAGTTATGAACGAAATCAAATCTTTCTAATACATGCATAATATGCATAGTCAACATCGATTTCAAATCGCTCATGTAATTACATTCGATTGTATACCGAGAACTATCATATTTCTTTTATCAATACAAAGGTCAGTTATGTATATATTTGGTTTTACTATACATAAAAAGCGTTCTTTTTTTTCTATACTTCTCGAGAAAAATCTTATTATTAAGCATTTGTTTCTTTTCAATTATGATCGATCAAACAAAAGTTATTTACATTATATACCGGAAACAAAAAGACAAATAACCGTTTCTTTATTCTTTTTTTTACTAGAAGAAACGACTGGTTTTTTTTTGCTTCTTCTTGTAACACATTTTTCACAATGTTAAACATGATCATCGCAATTTTAGTCTTATCAAATTTGATTCATCATGTTTCATCAATCGAATGTTTTACATGTAGTCAAACTGGATATTATTGTCAATTGCCACTCAATCTCGATGCCGGTGATGAAAGTAATGAGAATGACGTTGATACATCCAGTTATGATCCTGGTTATGCTTGTCAAGTAGAATGAGATTTCTTTCGTTTTTCTTTCAAAATCTCAATTTTAGAGTGATCATTCATACAATCCTGTAACACGTGAAGAAAAACTTATTCTTCGTGGTATAAGTGAATGCGACGAAATCAATATACCAAATCGTCGTGTTCATTGTTGTTATACGAATCATTGTAACAAACAATTACTACCTATTACGATTGAAACTTATTTCGATTCATACAGTCCATCGAATTTACCATCGATAGTTTTAATTTTATTTCAATTTTCTTTTTCTTTCCTGTGGCGTTTTTAATAACTTTTTTTTTGTCAAAATATACAATAAACAAGAGAGAAAAAAAAACATAAAATAACGATTTCATTTTCTTTTTGGAACATCGTTATGACATCGTCACAAGCAGTGAGTTTGTTTTCGAACCTAATCTAAAGATCTGTATATATATGGAATATGTAGGCAAACGCAGCTCTACTTCGATCGTTACAACGTGTTCGTGATCGAAATGCACCAATTGAAACGGTAATATCAGGTCCGTCTTATGAGCAACCGAAACCACAATGGAATACATCGACTGCCTATCAACCGACTAAAGTTCCGAGATCTGTTTTTCTCGATGGAAACCAACGTCCACCTACAACACGTTCGGCATATAATTCTGAAAGAACATCACCTGTTAAAGTTATTCGTCCACAGGGCGTTACAACAACAACATTTGAAGAACCAATACGAACAGGTCCTGTTTTTATTCAACAACCATATCAAACCTATTCGACAACATCGAGATTAATTCGAGCTGAACCTGAAGGTAATCGAAAAAAAAAACGGACAGGAGGAATTTTTTAAAATTTATGTTAGTTGTTGTGGTTGAATCAAAGCCGACTACTCGTCGATCATTTTTCGATCGTTTTCGACGCAATAAAACCTATCAAACAAATCACTATAGTGATCGTGATATTCTTCTTATGACACAAGAATCACGAGTTCATCGATGCTGTAAATGTTGTGCACAAGGTCGTCTAGCTTCAGCATGTCCATCATGTTATTTCTGTGAATTATTCTATGGTTGTCCACTTTATTGTTGGTTATTAACATTTCTTCTTCTACTTTTACCAATGCTCGCTCTTTTCGGTTGGCTTCTTTCCGAACAACCCGGTAATATAAACAATAAATAAAAATTTAATATTTCTTCTTTTTTTTGTTATTGTTCTTCTATTAGCTATCAATCCTGCTAAACGACAGTATGTTACACGACAATCATCGATTTATGATGATAGTGTCTATGCTGTGATGAGAAATTGTGCCAAACCTTATTGTACAAATGGTTCACCAGCAACAACAACATTCGTATATTATTTAACCTATCGTGATTATTCAGTAACTGAAATAACATCAAATGGAAATCAATTATCTACAATTTCGTTTGTTATTTTATTTATTTTTATTCAATTTATTTTAATGTTTTGTAATAATTGGTAAACAAGTAAATAAATTCGTCGATTCAATCAATAATGTACTGTTTGTTGTATCTGTTATATTTGAATCTTTCGAAGAAAACGAACCGTATACAAATGTTGAATTAGCAGTTGATTTGCGTAAATTGAGCGTAACTGTATAATCTTCAAAAACATCAAGTATCTCTTGACTCGAATAGTATTCTGTAAAGAAAATACTTCCAATAATATTTGTGGTTGTTGTTATTGTAGTTGCTAATTGGCCGAATGTAGGCACTAGAAATAAGAAAGTTCTTGGAAGTAAACGAACGAATGATTGAGGATAATTCGAAATCAAATATTCGTTGATACTTCGAAGAAATATTTCATAAAGAGCAGTCGTATTACTAGGTACAAATATGGACAGCGACGAATCAGCGAATAATTCTATTGCAATATTAACATCAGCTTTGTAAACTGTTTGAGTTTGACAGAAATTAGTTGAATTTAATTGAACTGTTTGGTTTACAAATATTGACGTTATAGGAAAGCACATATAGAAATAACTTTGTTCTTGTATTAAATCAATAGGATAACTAATGTTTAAATTTAAAGAAGATACTCGACTACGATCCGATTTTGAAGAACCTGTAGACGTTGTCAATGTTAATAGTGGTGAGTACGAATTTAACACATTTTCTATGGCATTTCTCTTTAAATGTTGACCAAAATAGATTTGACTAGTTATGGTTACTGAAACTGTATTAGCATCTTCAGTTGAACTTTGATATGGTGCATCTGAAATGTCTGTTATAGCAAGTTTAATAAATCTGTCCGAGAAATGTAGAATAATGAGTGCAGTAAGATTTGTTGATAAATGTTCAAATGTAGCTGTTGAATTATAGAAACTTAATATCTCATTGTTGGCAATTGAACGTTGTATGGTTATAACTGCATTGATGTGTGTTAACGATTGACATACATCCATTTGAGTAGTCATCATAAGAGTTTCAGTTGAATCAACTAAAATCATTCGAAATATTTAAAATAACTTTTTTATGTTTCACTTACTTATGTTTTCAGTAGAATTAGCCATGTTAACACTAGATGTTGTAAGCAGTGTAGACTCATTATCAACCGTATCAGTAATATTATCTGATGGAGTGAATGTATCATTATGCGACGATGTGCTATTCGCATCCGGATGTTCTATAGGGATGGTAGTGTCGTCTGATGGAGTGAATGTGTCATTATCCAAGATAGTAGTATTAGCATCATGATGTTCTATAGGGATGGTAGTGTCCCCTGATGGAGTGAATGTATCATTATGCGACGATGTGCTATTCGCATCCGGATGTTCTATAGGGATGGTAGTGTCGTCTGATGGAGTGAATGTGTCATTATCCAAGATAGTAGTATTAGCATCATGATGTTCTATAGGGATGGTAGTGTCGTCTGATGGAGTCAATGTATCATTACCTAAGATACTAGTATTAGCATCATGATGTTCTATAGGGATGGTAGTGTCGTCTGATAGAGTGAATGTGTCATTACCCAAGACAGTAGTATCAGCATCAGGATGTTCTATAGGGACGGTAGTGTCGTCTGATGGAGTCAATGTATCATTATCCAAAAGTGTACCACTAACATCAGGATCATTTGTGGCGCCTAAACTATTTGGTGTACTAGAAATGGCACTATTCGAATGAGAATGACCAGTTGGATTATTTGGAGTGACAGTGATTCTTGTGGTTGAAGGAATATTTGAATTAGTAGTTCGGTTTGGAAATGGTGGTGGAACACTATTGGCTGGTGTAAGAGTACTATATTCCAATATATCATACTGAGGAAAGCTTTTGACTTCGCCAACTGTATACTCGCATGGTATTGTACCCATAAAAATAGAGTTGGAAAGAGAAATATGTGCAAGAGCTCCACTTGGTCGATCATTCTTTGCACGAAGAACAACCCATTCAGAAAAATCTTTCATAGCATTATAAATATCATTTTTTGTATAATTTTGAACAAAGTATGCCGTAGCATTTAGGATAACAAGCGATGGTAATCCACTGTCGAGAATATTTGATTGATTGTTTTCAAATATAATCTTAGGTCGATGAGTAAAATCATGAACGATTATTTTAACAAAAGATTGAGAAAAAGCTGCATGTAATGTGTGGTCAATATTACGAATTAGACTATGCAGAGTTTGTCGTTTGTCATAAAATTCTGGTAATTCATGTTCAGTAATAAAACGATCTAGAGCAACTATCATAAATGATTGTGTTGTTTGTAATGTGTATTCTAGAGAAAAATAATGCACAATTCGGAAGTTAATGATTTAAAAGAAAAAAATATATATATACAATACCTCCTGAAGAAGTTCGTGTCACAATCATTGCAACAACAATTGTACTAACTATTATACTTACTACAATAGTTAGACTAATACCAATCGACGTAATCCTACTGATAACATTTGGCGCAAAAGAAACTAATGTAGCTCCCATAATAGTCGTCAATTGATGTGTTCGTCACGAAAGTAAATCAATGCAGACAGTTCGTTTGTTTTTTCTCTATTAAATATTTGCACCTTACTAACGAACAGGATCAGACTAAAATTAATTATCAAAATATTTTGACTGATAAATCGTTTTCATAATGACTGACGTCAATCAAGCGAAACGCATGATATTTTTTAAAGGGAACAAAAATTTGTTTTCTTCCTCTGAATCATATTTCTCCGATCTCAATCGATCAATTAGTAAATAATTTATTTTCGCCGAAAGGAAGTTGAAAAGTAACATAAATCAAAAACTCAATTATAATGTTTGGATTTCTAGGTAACTATAGGAGTACGAAAGCAGAGCAATCTGTTAGCAGGGTTGTGCTAAGAGAAAGACTTGAGAGCTCAAGTGTAGACAGTAATTCATTTTTCTTTGAAAAGAAACGTGCAATGGTTCAAGAGCACTCGAGAAAATTGATTAAAACAAAAGAAATACTTTCTTATTATTCATTTTGATAAAAATCATGCTCGATGATGTTTTCTTACTTTTCTTTTTACCGATGATTTCAATGTCTGGTTCATTTGATACGATTTCTCAAACACTATAGTCTAATTGTATTTTTTGAAAATTCATCTTCGCTATTATCATCATCGAAATCGTTTTATTTGAATTCGATGAGTGAATCACAAGATTTAACATAGTTAATAAAAATAATGCAACAATTGAATCCATTTCGGAATACTCCAACTCAATCTCTTCTTGCTTTGATATTAAATTCTGATTTAAATGAATTGGGATTAATTATATTGTTAATTGTTAGCAACAGTTTATCAATTATCAACAATAAATTTTACATGGACAAGATTTATTTCGAATGATAATAGTTCCGAAAAAGTCATGACATTAATTGTCGATTCATGTGGTTATCGTCTTTGGACACTTATGTTACAGACGAAATATATCTGACATTTATCCAGCACTTTACGAAATGTTTATGAACTTTATTTTATTGATCTAACAATGAATCAACTTGTACATTATGGTCTCTCATTGAAACAACAATGAAATATCAATTGAGTGTCGAATAGTGACATCTATCTAATTGATAAGTACTTTTTTTTTAGAAAAAATGAAAACTTATTGCAAATCAATAAAAGAAAGAAAAATTTAGTTGAAATTCAGTTCTCATGAATTTTTATTTCGAAATCGAAAAACAAAACATTTTCTTTCGATGAATTTTTAATCATTAAAAATGATTTCTATATATATGCTGACTCATCCTGTTGTTTTTACTCCTAAGATGTCGATTGTCTTTGTGATAGAACTTTGTTGTTTGTCTTCTGCATCGATTATGCCTATACACATGACGAAAGTCAAACGTTAATTCTATTCTTTGCACTTTTTTTTTCGTAGATATAATGGGTTGTACAGGTACGAAAGCAAGTAAAGCCGAAGGTGATCTCGAACGATATCATCAAGATATATTTACAGCCGCACAAACGGGCGATTTGAAACGATTGAAAGATATTCTCGATGAACTCGATCGACGCAAAGCATTGACAACTAAAAAAGAAGTTTTAAACATGGGCTATCGAGAAGCCGATGGTCTGACAGCGCTGAGTATAGCAGCTGGAAAAAAACACAAATCGATAACAGAAATTCTCGCTGGTAAAATAGAACTGATAAAAAAAAGAAGCTTTTTCATGTCAAATTTACTTTCTTTGAATTAGCGTGTCCGGAAGTTGAAGTTAACAAAGCATCATCATCCGGCATAACACCATTATTAATGGTTGCTGAAGTCGGATGGCCTGATATTCTTGATATATTATTACAGCGCGATGCATCTGTCGATTCAGCACCATCAGGTAAACGTGCCGAAGACAATAAAATCGCCGGTTCAACACCGTTAATCGGCGCAACTAAATACAATCATCCCGAATGTGTCAAACGTCTGCTCGCTTATCACGCCAATCCCAATCATCAGAATCAATCGGGCATCTCAGCACTAATGCTCGCTGCCGAACAAGGCTATTTCGAGTGCGTCAAGTTACTCGTTCAAGCCGGTGCCAATCTCGAATTAGCACCGAGCGGCGATATCGCATTGGCTATGAATTTATGTGGACAAACGCCGTTATTCTGCGCAGCGAAAGAAGGTCGAATCGATATTGTCAAATATCTGCTCGATCGTGGTGCGAATCCACGTGTTCAAAATCATTATGGTGTCAGTGCTCTTTGGATACCGGCACAGAAAGGAATGCTGCAAGTCGTCGAATTGTTGTTGAATGCCGGTGCTGAAACACGCGTGGCACCGTTTGGAAATCTCGCTGATGAATTGAATATCACCGGTTGGACGCCACTTTATGCAGCAATGAAATCGCGAAAGTTCGATGTGGTTAAATTATTGTTGAAACGTGGTGCCGATCCGAATGCCGTCACAAAATTAGGCTCGACACCGTTTCTACTAGCATCGGAAATTTGTGATTTGGACATTATCGAAGCGTGTGTCGATGCCGGAGCGGATCTTGACTTTGCACCGAGCGGTCCTGATGCAGATAATTTAAATATCACTGGACAAACCGCACTTTTCATGGCTACACTCAAAGATCGTGTCGATGTTGTGAAATTTCTCATTGAAAAAGGCGCACAAGTCAACGTACAAAACCGATACGGTGTGTCGCCGTTACTCCTCTGTGCGGAATCGGGCAATCGTGATCTCGTCGAAGCACTTGTACAAGCAGGTGCCAATGTAAATATAACGCCGCACGGAGATCTTGCCGAAGAAAACTTTCTCGCCGGTCAAACGCCGTTATTCGGCGCGGCGAAGAAAGGTCACTTGGAAATCTGTGAATATCTTATCGAGAATGGCGCCGATGTCAATGCGGTGACAATGACTGGCGCGACACCGTTGTACACGGCGACTGAAGAAGGACATTTGGACGTCGTGGAATTGATCATTCGACATGGCGCCGATGTGAATCGAGCACCGACCGGACAAGTTGCTCGGGATTTACACATCGAAAATCAAACGCCGTTGTTAATTGCTTGCATGAGAAATCACGAGAATATCATTCGACATTTGATTGAATCAGGTGCCAATGTAAATGTGACATCGGAACGTGGTTCGTCGCCATTTCTTGCCATTTGTCAGCATAATAATGTTGAATTAGCACGGTTACTTATTCGACATGGTGCACAACATGATGTCGAAGCGAAGAATCTCTATGATGGAAAGATCAACGGACTTATTGTGGCAGCCGAATCGGGATCGTTCGATATTTTGAGATTATTAGTCGAAGCTGGTCTTGATGTTAATTATAAGATCGAAGGCAAAGGCGAAACAGCCGGCCGTACGCCATTATTTTGCGCATGTGCAAAAGGTTTTCAAGATATTGTCGAATATTTAATCGATCACGGCGCGGATGTCAACGGAACTGAAAAAGTACGAATAATTTTCCATCGAAACAACTGATTTTCATCTTTGATCTTCATTTTTTCAGAGTGGTTTATCATGTTTACATATCGCTTCAGCAATGGGCCATGCTGATACCGTTCGAATTCTTTGTGAACGTGGCGCTAATGTTGATCAACAATTTCGTTTTGAAGAACAAGATGTAACTGCATATGATCTAGCCGAATCTCAACAACATGATCATGTCTGTCAAGTACTTAAAACATTCGGTGCTCGACAACCATCTCATAATACTGTATCCAGCCATTTAGAAACTAATAAATAATAGTTCTCTTCTTCTCTTCGTTTTTTCTTACACTGTGTATCTAGACGAAAACAACAACGTTCCGTTGTTCATATTACATATTTATTCTTTTCTTTTTTTTCTTCTCGTTCGATGGTCGCTCTCTTGTTTTGTGCGTCCAGTCGTTCAATGTACGTTTGTGTGCAATTTTTTTCACTCTCTCTCTCTCTGTATTGTCAAATGCTTGCCTGTGCACGAGCTCTCTCTCTGTGTTTCTCATTTTTCAATGTCTGTGTTCTTCTCTTCACATGTTTTTTTTTCTTTTTCTCTTTACTGAAGAATTCCTATATAATTCTATGTATGTGTGCGTGTGTGATCTAGAGAAAGAAATTATTCTAGGAATAAATGTGAACAAAATAATATGTATAAGAACGATGACTTATTGATATGTCAATATTTATCAACGAAAAAGAAGAGAGAAAAAAAACACGGTACAATTGCTGAGAATCATTAATCTTTCAGAGGTTTTGTCATTCAGCGATAGACGAAGAAGAAAACATAGACAGAGAGATATATTTATCTTCTCAGATTTTCTCTCTCTATATGTAGCTATTCCAAGAAAAGAAACATCGTTGTCACTTTTCATATCTGCGCAAAAAGAAGAGATAGCATGTGTAGGAAAAAAGTTGATGTATTTTTGGCTAATTGACCTCCATTGAAACGCACGAAAATGCATACAATCGTTTTGACTCGATTGGATGCGAGTATTCCGTGGGGTTTTCGTCTTCAAGGTGGCTCCGAAGATGAATTACCATTTGTACTCACTCATGTAAGTGTTTTTTTTTTCTTTTGTTTCAACAATTGTGAAAAAGAACAAGAAAAAACAAAAAAGAATTCATTTATTCAATCAATCAGTATGCTTTTGTGTTTTGTCGAACATAATTAAAAACAAACAGACAAACAAATAAATAGTAATAGCATTTTTTCTCTTCAATTGTTTTGTTTTCATTGACTAGATTCAAGCGAATTCGCCTGCCGAGGGTAAAATCGAATCCGGTGACATATTAATCGAAATAGCCGGCACGAATATCACACAAATGACACATCGAGATACACTTGAACTCATTCAACGTTATGGAAATGCTCTACATATGACTGTTCTTAAGTAAAGCCTTTCATTGTTTTTGATAATTTCATATATTTCATTATGATTAGAGTTGGACAACTCAATCGATCGATGTCCTATGATTACGATCAAATCGACATACCTCCAGCACCTGTTTACAACCCGAATTTAACAATTTCAGTAGAAACAATTCAATAGAATCGTTAATCTATGTTGTTCTATTTTGTTTCAAGGAAACTTCCGATATGCCTGCTGTTCTAGCTAAAAGTGCTAATCGTCCCGGAGCTCCAAAACCGTTTACATACACACCGGGAGGTCTTGACCTATCGAAGCTTATCGATGCTGCACGCAATCGCCGGTAAAACATTGATTCGATGAGAATCGTTTTCGTTTCTTTTTCGTTTTGTTCTTTTTAATTCCGTTCGGCAAAAAGAAAAAAAGTGCATTTTTTTTTATCTCGCACGGGGAAGAGAAGAAAAAAAGAAAGAGGGAGCGAGAAAAAAGGTAATGTTTGTGCGAATCAATACTTAAAATCTAATCATTCAACAAAACATACATACTTCCATCCATGCATATGCAGTGTGTGTGTGTGTGCGTATATATAAATAAATAAAATAAAAACAACTAGAAGATTTTTTTACTGCTTCACTTTCGATGAAAATAGAAAATAAGCAAAAGAGACAGACAGAGAGCCGAGCTTTTTTGCCTTAATTTTTTTTTCGAAAATATAGATTTTCTCAGTTGGATTTGCGTTAGGTATGTAAAGTATGCGATCAAAAGAATAAACAAAACAAAAGTAGCACATGACAGAAAAAATTGTTCTGTTTTTCTTTTTAATTTCAGTCAACGTTTAAATCGATCGTTTAGTGTCGATACAGAGAATATGAATCGACGAATGATTGTTCCCTCGGAACAAATGAATCAACATCACTATGCTGGTGTTACACCAATTGTACCGTTTAGCTATGCTCGTCAACAGCCAATTCAACCCAAAAAACAAATACAAAACGATACTGACGCGTAGGAAGGCGTTAACAGAAAAAAAAACAAACAAAAACATTCTTTTTCACGTTGTTTTATTGAATAGAGTTACACAATCACGTTCATTTCAATTATTGGAAGAGTGGATTAGTGATAGTGAAAAAACGATTGCTGCCCTTCAACCATCATCATCATCGGCAGGTATCGATTATGACCTTCTTATTTTTCTTATCTTTTACAATCATGAGATCGAATTTATAGTTTCACAAAATGGAAATCAACTACATAATACTAACACTACGCCTCGTCGTTTAAGTTCATCAGGACAAACATCTCTTCCATCACGATCCTTTCGATATTTACAAGAACAATATAGTGTCGATACACCTTTACCACCGACGAATGAATCCAATTATTCGAAAGAGCAACCTGCCCTTCGACGTGGCAGTGATGCACATACACCATCACGTTCGTTTAAATTTCTTCAAGAACAATATCATACATCTTCACCAACGACGACCAATAATCGAAGTGATCTGATGGAAATTTATAATAAAAGTATTTGCTAAAATTTCGAAATTAAAACAAAATCAAAAATGTTGTTTTTCAGCTCCACCAAGTGTTCGTGAACGTGAACCCGAAGCACCACGTTATTCAGGTTCGACTGTTCCGTCACGTTCATTTCGTTTTCTTCAAATGATGACGCAAGATGATCAACAAAACGATCCAACACCCGTTCAAGGCTATACTAAGCCTCAACAATTATCGTTATTAAATAAATACGATGAACACAATCTTACATCAAACTCAAATCATCTCAATGAACATCCATCACGTTCATTTAAATATCTACAAGAAACAACCGGTGAACGTAAACAATCAACACATATTGATTCAAGTGATTTCTAAATCGAACAATACTTATTTGCTATTCGCACGCCTAATTGTACTATATGCTTCTCTCTCTCTCTCTCTTTCTCGTTTTTGAGATAATCATTTAATAAATAAAAATAAATAAATATTTATTTATCTAGAAGACAAATGTTCTTCTTCTTCTTCTTCTTTTTTGTTATCAAATTTCTAAGGGAAACTAAAAGCAAAACACTCAAACTACACTAAATCCGATCCTTTATTGATCCAATTACTAGTTCTAGTTTTAACGTAAAGCCAATGCCGACTATTAGCGACCTCATAATTCAATCGAATAATAATCGTCTTCTTCGACGACGAAGAAATCTATTTCTTTTTTCTTCTTTTTTGACTTCTATTGACGTTGTTGTTGTTATCGTTATTTGCCATTGTCTTTTCTATTTGTCCAACTAGGGGATAAAAACATCTTTTTCTCGTTTAATTTTATTAATTTAATCATAGCACCATCTAAAAAACAAATAATTGGCTCGTTGCCGCCATAAATCTCGTTCGTTATTAAAGACTCGGTTATTCCATTCAAGACCGATGAAATCATGTTACACATGGACGAGTTTGCAAATTGTTAGATTTGTTTTTCTCGAAAATCAAATCATCATCATCATCGTCCGTCTGTTCGTTCGTTCGTTCGTGCACTCGTTTTTCTTCTTTTTTATAAAATAAGAAAAAAAAAGGAACTTTTCTTTTTTTCTTGTTGTATTAATAATAATCATAATAATGAAAACGATGATGAGCTCGATTCATTCGACAACAAGTCTATTCAAGTAGAAATCATTCATATAGTAGTACTCGTCATAGCATATACCAATTTCCCGTATTTCGAGATTATTCATTTCTCTTTTTTTTAGTTAGTAATGCGTTCAGTATCAATAAAAATCGTCGTCGTCGTCGTCGTCTTCTTCTTCTTCTTCTTTTTTTTCTCTTTTTCTTATATCTATATCTATATTTTTGTGCTGCTGCTGTATTACTGCGTCATTTTCTTCTGCTTCTATTTTGACTCTCAAGTATAAGAACGACAATGATGCGATAAGCGATTTTCATCTTGTTGCGGAAGTATTGTGTATGTGATGCTTCTAACAAAAGAGCTCGAGATATTGCAGACAACATCAAGTAAATGCTTATTAGAGGAAAAAAACGAGAGAACGAAAGAAAGAAAGAAAGAAAGAAAGGAAAAAAATCGAGTTGCGAACATGTCGTCGCAGGGGAAAAAATGCAGTAGCAATGGTTTTTTTACTAGTAGAAATAGTGGTGGTAGTGGTAGTTGTTATAGTAGAACGACGACAAAAATGTGTTGTCGATTGAAAGAGCGAGAGATGATGGCATGCGAGAAGGAAAGAGTGTGAGAGAGAGAGAGAGAGAGGGAAAATGTCGCACGAGAATAGCGGTAACGGGGAAAAACAACAACAACAACAAGCAAGCCAAGACCACCATCACCATCATCAACAACATCATCTCCTCATCAGCCTAGAGAAAATCGAGAGAATTAAGCAGCAGCAATAACAACAAGAAAAAGAAAGAAATCTACAGGAAAGAGTTGTAGCCAAGTCACGACTTGTGTTTGAATAGAAGAAGAAGAAAAAAACGAAGGAATCATACTGATTGACTGTACATGACGCTTACACACACTACTCGATGTAGAACATGGAAATTTACTACTGTGTTTTTCTTCGTTTTTGGTTTCATTGAGAAAAAAATATACACCGTGAGCCGTTCTTCTTCGGCACTTTTTTTTCTTTCTGCACTCTCATTCTCTTATCTTCAATAAAACACATCAGTTCATTAAGCATATCAATGCACTCACACCCACATACGCATCAAGAACTAATGCTTAGTGTTAGTTACTTTGAGCAATCATATTCTTGTCTTTTTTTATCTTTTCTCTCATTCTCTCATTTTAATCTTTGACATTACTCGACTTAATCATATTCTATTCATTCGAATAGACAAACAAACATTAAGCATTATTAAACATACATATATATATACACATATATTTTCACATTTTGACAAGTAGTTTATTTATATGGATAGAATAACCTGCTATACCTTTTATATACGTAGTTTTTTTTTCTTCATTAATCTTTTTTTGCCTTATATTCTGCCTGTCTATCTGTCTTTCCTTTCTTTTCTTTTCTATTATTATTATTATTTCGATTTATACTAATAGAAAAATAGTATTGATGATAATGATGAGGATGACAAAGTGAGCTGTGATAGAGATAGAAAAAGACAAGAGCAATATTGAAACGAAGAAGAATGAAAGAAAGAAATACGAGAACGAGCATAATAATTTTCCATTTCCCTTGTCGGTTTCTCAATGTAAAAGAAACAAGTCTGGCTAGTCGAAAATAATAACATGCCATTAATAGTTATTATCTGAATAGTCGTTGCTGTTATTTTTTTTTCTTCTTCTTCTTCGTATTCTTTGTTTTTTCCTCTCTTCTTTCTTTTTTTTTCTGCTTCTCTATTTATAATCATAAAAAAAAGAAAACGAAGACAACGAAAGAGGAAAAAAGCCAAAAATTAATTGTATGTATACATTTATATATGTTTTGACTTTTACACCTGCAGTTTTTGCTGATTATCATCGTTGATGTGTTTTTCTTTCCGCGTTCAGTTATTTGTTTTTGTTTGATTTTGACCGAAAATAGATATGCAAAAAAGATGGAAATAGAAGAGAAAGAAAAAGAAAAATCAGTGTGGCCGATCGCTAGGCTAGATTATCTGATTAGGTGATTATTCCGATCTCTCGTAGTTTTTTCTTTTTCTGCTTCTATTTGCTTGTTCTTCGTCGACCATTGCTTTCTTTTTTTCTTCTTCTTCTTCTCCTTCGTCTTTTTTCTATTACTATTATGTCTATAGTTCGCATCCATACATCATCGGTGCCGAGCGACCCCGATTTTCCTACAACGATAGCTGTTGTCAGAACATATACTCTTCATGGTCTTTTTCTTCCTTCGCTTCACTAACCGCACAATGCAACATAGAGAGGGAGACCCTGTTATTGAATAATCGAGCAAGCAAGCAATAACAACGAGAAGAAGAAGAAGAAAAAGAAGAGAAATGAGAATTGACGATAGTAAAAAAAAAAGGGAAAAGAGAAGAAAAAAAGAATGTCGACCAGTAAGTTCCAATCGAGTTTTTTTTCTTCGTCTTTTTCGATAAGTTCATTTGTAGTAGACATAAGGCAGGTGATGATCTCATCTAGTTTGATAAAAATCTTGTTGCATGCTAGATGAATTTGATAAGACATAAGACAATGACAATAAGAGAAACATAAAAAAAAAAGAAATGAAAGAAACGACGAGAGATTGATCAATATACTATTTGTCAGATGTCAGATTTCGATAGGAGACACAAAGACGAAGAAAAGATTCTTTTCTTTTCTTTCTAAGAAATCTAATATATCTTCAAAAGCTTGTCTTCATTCCACGTGGAATTGATCGGTTCGTCTACCTATTTCCTTGTTCTTTTCTTTCTTTTTTTTTTTCATTTTCCTCGTGAATTTCTCGATATTACTATGAGCATAGCCCAAATGAAGCTCCCAAACAGACTGGAGGAAAAAGAAGAGAAAAGAGGAGAAGAAGAAGAAGAAGAAAAAAACGCGACAAGTCCTAGTAGTTGTGTATGTGTTCTCGAGAGATACACGTTATCTGTTCGTTTCTATTCTATGTAATTCTTCAGTTTTTTTTCTCTCTCTATTTTAAGGTCTATCTGTCGTTGTATATGGTTAAATAAAAAAAATGAATAAATCATGAATAGTTATTTATCTTCGTTTCAACGACGGACTAACTTCTTCGAAGAGAATATTTTACTTCAAACTACAAATTTAGTCAATTAAATAATCCAATCAAATTCATCGAACTTTTTATTTATTTATTTATCCTACAAGAAAACAAAGCACATACACACACACGTACATACATACACAATCTATTCTTATTATAATAAATTTCTATTCCAAAAAAAGTAAAATTTACGATGGTTAACAAGAGAAAATCGACGAATGAACATAATATTAATTCAGCTGACGAAGCTGGAAGAGAATTTGGTATTTCAATAAAAGATTTAACGAATCTTATGCAAACACGAGGTCATGATGGTGTTAAAGAATTAAATGAAATCCACGGCGGTTTGAGTGGACTCGGTCAAAAACTCAAAACAAATTTAATAGATGGTAAACGAACGAGATTAGTTTTTTTGTTGGTTTAAGTTATCTCTCAAATTTCGTTTCGTGGTTTTGTTTTTTAAGGTTTAACAGGTGATGATGGTGATCTAGCCACGCGTGTGGCTGCTTTCGGTCGCAATGAAATTCCACCGAAACCACCGAAAACATTTCTTCGTCTTATGTTCGAAGCCATTCAAGATCTAACATTGGTTATACTCATAATATGTGCTGTTATTTCATTTGGTCTCTCATTTTATCATGGTGAAGAAGAAACATTTGAATCATCGACCAAACCTAAAGAAGCCAATGTTGAATGGATCGAAGGTGCAGCTATTATTATTGCTGTCGTTGTTGTTGTCTTTGTAACAGCATTTAATGATTGGACAAAAGAACGACAATTTCGTGGTTTACAATCAAAAATTGAGCACGATCAAACATTTATCGTTATACGAGCCGGTAAACAAGCGCCATTAGCTATTAGAGAAATTGTTGTTGGAGATATTTGCGTTGTTAAATATGGTGATTTATTGCCAGCTGATGGTGTTGTTGTACAATCGAATGATCTCAAAGTTGACGAATCATCGTTAACAGGCGAATCTGATTTAATAAAAAAACATGAATCAAAAGATCCATTTCTTCTTTCGGGTACACATATCATGGAAGGCAGCGGCAAAATGTTAGTTCTCGCTGTCGGAGAAAACAGTCAAACAGGCATGATATTCAAATTATTGGGCGCAACGAAAGAAGATGATGAGGAGAAGAAACCTACAGATAATAAAAAAGAAAGTACGTAAATGAAACATTTTTTTTTTCAAATCTTTTGCATGCAACGATTCGTTGAATATTCAGAAGATAATAAGACAGATCCTGATGTAAAAAAACGTTTATTAACGACAGCAGGTAGATATTTCGATTGCTAATTAATCGATTCTCTTGACGATTGCTTATTCTTCTTCTTCTTTTTCTTTTTATTAATAAACAGAAAAAAAATGAAATGATTGTTGTTGTTAAATTAGATTCAGCGGGTAATAATCATGATGCAACTGAATTACAAGAAGTCGTACCAAAAGATGCAGCTGCTGCAGCTGAAGATGATGATTCAGGCGGATTTAAAGTCAAAGAACGTTCGATTCTACAAGCTAAATTAACTAAATTAGCTATTCAAATTGGATATGCAGGTAAATAATTGTTCTTTGTTATCCAGAGAGAATGTGTGCTGATTCTCGAGAGAATTTATTTTGTAACTCAGCCTTTGATTTCATCAAAGGTCTTGAGGGATCATAAAGCAGAGCGCAATGTAAAAAATTATTTATTTATTTATTTTTTCAGGAATGACAATTGCAATTTTAACCGTCATCGTTTTATTGGTTCGATTTTCAGTGGAAGAATTTCTTCAAAAGTAAAATTTTAGTTTGTTTAGAAAATTAAAAATTTATTCTTGCTTGTTTGTTTTGTGTGTGTGTAGAGGACATCGTTGGAATAATAAATACTGGAGTCGATTTGTACGATATTTAATTACTGGTATTACGGTCTTAGTCGTAGCTGTGCCTGAAGGTTTACCATTAGCTGTAACAATTTCATTAGCTTATGCTGTTAAAGTAAAAACAAATGAAAACGAATAAAAAATAGAATTTTTCGTTTGATTTTAAAATAGAAAATGATGCTTGATAATAATCTCGTTCGACATTTGGACGCGTGCGAAACAATGGGCAATGCAACAGCTATTTGTTCGGATAAAACAGGAACATTAACAACAAATCGTATGACTGTCGTACAAGTTCATGTCGGTGGTAAACATTGGAAAAATGTCGAAAATCCAGTGAAAGCTCGTGAAGTCGAAAGTGCGCTGCCACGTTCGACTAAAGAAGTTATTTTAGAAGGTATATCGGTTAATAGTGGTTATTCATCGAAATTATTACCAGGCGAAAAAGACAGTCTACCGAAACAAGTCGGAAATAAAACCGAATGCGGTCTATTAGGATTTGTTTCTGGTCTTGGCGGTAGTTATGATGACATACGTTCGAAATATCCCGAAGAAAAATTCGTACATGTTTATACATTTAATTCCGTTCGAAAGAACATGTCGACGGTTATTCAACGACCCGATGGCGTCATACGAATGTATACGAAAGGTGCATCGGAAATTGTTCTTAAGAAATGTAAAGCTATTTTAAATCGCGATGGCGAAATCGAACCATTTTCAACCGTTGAATATGATAAATTAGTGCAGACTGTTATTGAACCGATGGCATGCGATGGTCTACGAACGATTTGCGTTGCCTATCGAGATTTTCAACCGAATCAATTGCCGAATTGGGACGAAGAGAATAGTGTCGTCGATCAATTAACATGCATTTGCATTTGTGGTATTGAAGATCCTGTTCGACCTGAAGTACCAGCTGCGATTGCTAAATGTCGAACAGCTGGTATTACGGTTCGAATGGTTACAGGCGATAATGTCAATACAGCACGATCGATAGCATTGAAATGTGGTATTATTTCTCCGAATGATAATTTCTTAGTATTAGAAGGCAAAGAATTTAATCGACGAATTCGTTCGAAACCTGAAGGTGAAGTTGAACAAAGTTTATTCGATAAAGTTTGGCCACAATTACGTGTTCTCGCACGTTCATCGCCTCAAGATAAATACGTTCTTGTTCGAGGTATCATCGCATCGAAAATCAATCCAACACGCGAAGTCGTTGCTGTTACTGGCGATGGTACTAACGATGGACCTGCTTTGAAAAAAGCCGATGTTGGCTTTGCTATGGGTATACAAGGTACCGATGTGGCTAAAGAAGCGTCCGATATCATTCTTGTCGATGATAATTTCAATTCAATTGTCAAAGCTGTTATGTGGGGTCGAAATGTTTATGATTCCATAGCCAAATTTCTGCAATTTCAATTAACAGTCAATGTTGTTGCTGTTTTTTGTGCGTTCATCGGCGCATGTATTGTGAAAGAATCACCATTACGTGCTGTTCAAATGTTATGGGTTAATTTAATTATGGATACATTAGCGTCATTAGCATTGGCAACTGAAGTACCAACCGAAGAATTACTAACGCGAAAACCTTACGGTCGAACACGACCGTTAATTTCTCGAACAATGATGAAGAATATCATTGGCCATGCTATTTATCAACTAGCTGTCATGCTATTTATTTTATTTGCTGGTCCAACAGTATTCGATATCGATGATGGACGACCAGTTGAAAATGTTTTCAAACCATCACAACATTTTACAATGATTTTTAATGTTTTCGTCTTAATGACATTATTCAATGAGATTAATTGCCGAAAGATTCATGGCGAAAAAAATGTTTTTCGAGGATTTTTTACTAATCCAATTTTCTATGGTATTTGGATAGTAACATTTGTCGTACAAATTTTTCTCGTGCAATTTGGTTCATTTGCATTCTCGTGTGTGGCATTAACACTTGAACAATGGATGTGGTGTCTCTTTTTTGGAGCAACTGTTCTTCTGTGGAATCAAGTATGATTGAATAATAACAAACAAACAAAAAAACGACAAACATATATTTTTTCTTCTTCTTTTTTTTTTTTGTCTAGTTGGTTAATCTTATCCCGGTGACACGTCATATGCCTAAATGGGGTGCAGGTGAAGTGTACGTTGAGACATTACCGGCTGATTTAGGACCCGAAGGACAACCAAGACAAGGAGCTAGTTTAACTAAAGGACAAATACTTTGGTTAAGAGGAATAACACGTCTTCAAACACAGGTATGTTATTCAAAACTAATCTTAATCATACATTATCGTGAATATCGACATCTAATGACATACTATTTTCATATGCTAGTTTTTATCTGCATGATTGCAGTCAGTGAAAACTAAGAGACGATAATTATGACTTGTTTGTCATGCATGATGAACAAAAAACAACGATCTTTTTCTTTGTTTCTTTTTCGAAATAAATTTAATTCATTATTCTCTATCAATAATCTGACAGGTGCAAGTCGTTAAAACTTTCCAAGAACATGTTGCCAAATCGCCGTCTTCCCAATGGTAACCATCATTACTATTCTTACTACCATCATCACCACCACCACCACATACATACACCTATTTGAAATGAGGCGCATGTGCGCTCGACTAATCTGTTGGTCCTTATATATATATTTTTTCTCAACATACACACACCATTACCATAATATAATCATGATCTGCACCTTGTTCTCTTGAGGTTTGACCCGCCTGCCCATTCTATTGTATATTCTCTTCTAATTTGTGTCGCCCTCAAATACCTTTAGTTTTTAATAGTCATCGTTTCCTTCTCCTCCTCCTCTTCTTCGTCTTTTGTCTTGCTGCTTTTTGTGGTGTTTTGTGAATTGCATTTTATGTCGTGTGATATATGCATGGCTGTGTCCTTTGACCATGATAACCAATCGTAACAATATGATTTTCTGTATCGTTTTCTTTTCATTCATTTCTAGCTTCGTGTGATAAAAGCATTTCAAGATTCAATCGATCGACACCTGCCGCAATTTGTAATATTAGACCGGCTACGAGCCGTGACTGTATCTTAAAAAAAATACATAGCACAGAAACATCAAATCATTCTCCTACGATAAACAAATTCATTCATCCTCTCAATTTTGTAATTAAATACCACTGATAATCCGCGAACAATTATCCGATATTTAGAACAATTCAGCAACAACAAACATTGAATATCGGCAGGCCCGTTCTTTCTCTCTCTCTCTCTCTCATTGTCTCTATGCTTCTCTAGTTTCACTCTCATATGTTTCTCCTTTATTTAAATTACTTTATCTTTCTCTATCTGGTCTGTTACAATATCTCGTTTTCTTTTTTCTGTCTCACATATTTTGCGCGCATTTAGAGTGTGTGTGTGTCTTTTTTTGCAAACGTGTGATAAAGTATCTTTTTTTCTCGTTCTTTATCTTTGCTCTGTCCCTTACTTTCTCTCGTTGCAAAAACCAGTCAGTCACAGTCGAGCGGTGCTATACAACAGGTGGCCGGCAAAAGTCGAATGTAATGATTTGATAATAATACGATTTCGAATTTCATTTTTCTTTCATCAAAATAATCTCTGAGAATAACTAAACAAATACGCCGAGTGAGTGATGATGACTGCCTACCGCCTTTTCTCTTTTTCTCTCGTTCTTTCTATCTATTCCCTTCTTTCCCTAGACTAGATAGATTTTAATTATATTCTCTCATTTTTTTTTGATTGTTTCTTTTTTTTTTTCGTCTGTGTTTTCTTTCTTTTTTTTGTGATGAAGATGATTATGATCATGTCTGTAGTCGAATAACAATAATAATAATAATAACTTTGGAAAATAATCATTACCTTTTCTTTATTTCATTGCTGGGAAAAACAAAATAGAACAAAAAAAGAACTTCTTTCTAATCTATTTATCTTCATAGATTGCTGTCGTCGATGCTTTCTATCAACCGCCATTGCCAACTCAACCTATCCTAGTAAATCGACAACGAGCAGCAACTGTCATCTAATGAAAAACAAAACAAAATATTATTAGAATTATTCAAATTATTCTTTATTTCGGTTTTTTTTATGTCTTTAATAGTTCGTCATTTTTTTTTTCGTTCGCTCTGTTCGTTCATTAATGTGATAGAAAAAGAAATCAAAAACAAAATTTTTTTTGCTTCGTTTACTCTTTGTAAAACAAATAGAATAAAATAGTAGATATCTGTTAGTTCAAATGACTATTAAAACGATAAATTATCTATATTAATGATTGACATATTTCTGCCATATGTGTATATTTTCTAACAGATAGAAAGATTACAGAAAAATGATGGAAAAGAAAAGCTGTTATTGAATTCAAGTATTCGATTGAAACACTAGACTTTTGGTATTAATTGATTGAGATCTTTGGTTGTTCGGATAAAATCTTGCAAAAGATTATTATTCGCTTCAATAAGTTCTTGTTGAGACTGGACTTTTGACGCCAATTGTTGTACTTGTGTACGTAAACATGCGATGTCTGTATGCAAGCTTTTATCTTTTTGTTGATACGATGTCGAGCAGTGTTCGCATGAAATAACAATATATTGACAATTTAAACAATGTTGATCGAATTCTTTTTGAGTTATGTCTTGATTACATCCGTCACAACGTTTCAATTGATATTCACAATTTATTTCATGTTCTTCAAAAGCATTGTACGAGAAAATATTTGTACAACCATTTGGTTCATAACAACATTTGATTTCTAGTTTTCTAACCGAATCCATGGTTATCGGAGGGTCTCGTTTTTCTTCATATTTACCACAATTATTTGGACAAGATTTTTGGGGATCATTTTTATGATATCGTTCGATACATGATAAACAAAATGTTGTATCACAATTTTCACATTCAACAGGATGCCAAACAAGACCTTTACAAAGATAACATTGAACAATATCTTTCTTTTTATTTTCAGCATCTTTAACACGATCTAGGGGAATATGTCGCTCGTAAATTTCTGCATTTGTTGCCATTTTCAACTATGAAAATAAAAAAAATAAGATAACAACTATGAAAGATAAACTATTGTTCTTTCTATTCTTTCGTTAAACTAAACAAATATTTGATTCTTATATTTTTTTTCAATAATGACGTGCAGATAG
>ERZ778027.1449-NODE-1449-length-39393-cov-11.523895_pt1 | contig 39393 bp, 33 predicted proteins | sample MGYA00375757_ERZ778027 | MGnify/ENA primary metagenome ERZ778027 (study PRJEB29350, sample SAMN05389817) | bioreactor metagenome | isolation source: Ammonium sulfate bioreactor | place: South Africa: University of Cape Town | collected 2014-02-18 ...
AGATAATTATTTAGTTTCTTCATTTCGATCAGCCATCTTTTCTATTCATCTCAGACATTAACCACACTCAACCTGGGATTGAATCTAGTCGGAGCTGAAGGTGCACAAGCAATTGGTCAAGCTTTAGAAAGAAATCAAGTTAGATAATTATTTAGTTTCTTCATTTCGATTAGTCATCTTTTATAGTTATTACAGAGACTCACACACGCTCGCCATGAAGAAAGTTCAGACCATCAATAATAATCATATACCAAATTGGACGTTCTTGAAGCGGTAATAGACAGTTGTTTAAGCGAATTATTTTATTTTCATATGATCATCGAGATAGTCGAGGAAATATAAGCTGTTTGAGTTGTTAATGCTACTCAAAATTCATGAAATACTTGATAGAAGTCACCATTTGAAATACGTTATGTTCGCAAATATATTGAAAAAGTCTCTCTTAGTAGAGAATTCTCAGTGTCATCATCTAGAAATGATACTTCTGTTTCATGGTGTTCTTAGATGTGACAATATTTTCTTTGCATCGGAGCTTTAAACAGAACTGCGTCTCATGGAACGTCAACAATTATATGTATGGCTAGGCATAAAGGACTATGGATATCTGAGAAGAACTATACTTTATAGTTTTCTAAATGCAACGATAGATTCGAAACTATCATATCTGATTTGACTTGGTCACACTATGGGATAAATCGCTATTTGTCTAAAATACGAATAATTTAATAAGGAATACGTAGTTTCAAATTTTGAAAATTCGATAGCAGACTCAGATTATTCATATTCAGTTTCATTTTAATCGAGTTTTATGGAAAATATCCAGTTTTTAGTGAAAAACACTCAACTTCAAATCTAGAATATATCTACGTATTAATTCACACTGTCGGACCTTTGAATCCCGTTTAACTCAAAACCAAGTTCGAATCACGAGTCGTCACCTATGGCGAACGTTCAAAGTTGATGTTCTCTTTACTCCGATGCAAACAGACTGACCAGTTCTATGATTCGGTTAAATAATTTTGCAAAAATAAAATACCTTTTTGTAGTTAAGATCGTCGAAATCTGTTCACGAACAAAGACTAAAAAATATACCAGTTGCTAAATTTCTCGGAAATAATAAAAAATCTGACATTTTTACTATAATCGATCTACTTTTGTCACGAATCTCTCAAAAAACGTCCATAATTCTCCATTATAGCTTGCTCGCTTTCACATTGAGCTAATCCCTGTCGACTCGGACAAAGTAATTCGTTATTTGTTGCCGGGGAAGTCGAATTAAGTAGCTACTCTGTCCAAAAGTCAGTAGATTTATATTTCCAACAACTGAAGATAATATTCAAAGATAACGACACTCTAGTCATATCGACATCTTCTGCATTCTGAATGTGATAGATGTCATTGGTACGCCACATATACGTTAGTGAGGCAAATAATGCAAGAATGATGGCGACACTGAACAAAGCTTATAACCAAATATGACTCAAGCTTTTGTCTTAACCGTTGCTGGTCAATTCAATCATCAGCATCATTCAGCAAGAACTAAGAATGAAAAAAGGTTCGGTATTTGCAAATAAAAAAGGTCCACTATCGACTGGTTATGGAACACCGGCCAATATTTCAACGACATCATCATCATTTTTCGATAATAGTCTTCCACATATGTCACAAATTTCGATGGGTGCACCGCCACGAAATTGGCAAGCAACACCAATGAATTCACATCGTTTTCCACCTGGTTCAGCTTCAAGTATTCGAGCTCATCCAATGGTCAATTCAGTTGTTGCTACAAATACACATACGCCCAATTCGAGCATGATCAATCGAGTTAAACCTCACACACTCCAAGCTTTAGTCGACAATCTCAATGAATTATTAGCTGAACTAGCCATTCCACATGCTCTGCGTTACGATACAAAATATGGTTTCGAAGATATTCTCACTGTTTTGGATCATTTAATAAATCCAGCTCGATATGAATCGCAACGATTTCAACCATTTCCACCTCTACCTCAATCAACTAAACCAGGTGGTAAAATTTCACTTTCCGATCGTTGGGCATATTTAAAACAAGTTCTTCTCGTCTATCGTCTCTCGAATGTCGATCAATTAGCACGACTCAAACCAGAACGTGTCATGGCTCATGATCACGTCGTCATTCTTCTCGAACTATTCATTCAACTAGCCACATGTGTTCTCAAAAGTCAACAGGAACAAGAACGTATTGCTGTCAATCATTATTTGAGTGAATTTAAATTGTTAATGCGTCAAATGTTTTGGATTGGCCGACACGATCCATCGGTTATGGAAGAATCAATGTATGAACTCCGACGACATATCTATGAAAAGGATAATTTAGAAATTGTCGATCGATTAAAACATGAAAAACAAATGGAAACAATGACGATCGAACGAGATCAATTGAAAGGCAATTTCGATGAATTACAAATCAATCGAAATGAACTCGAAAATGAATGCACAACATTGACGACATCGAATGAGAATGATGTTGTTGAATATACTCGAAAACAAGAAGAAGAATCTGATGAGCAATCAAAACTAATGGAATTAACTCAAATTGTTGAACAAAAAGGTATATTCAGATCGAAATCTCTTGTTTAAATCGATTTTTGTTTTTATTTAAAAAAAGAAATGGATAAAAAACATTTAACCGACCGAAATCAAACTCTATCCGATAAACTTTTTGCTCAACAAACTGACGTTGAATTACAACGACATATTCGAACGAATACTGAACTAAAACAACAACATGAAGTTCTCCTATCGACTCTTCTTCTCGAACAACAACTTCACACAACAGCTAGCAACGAACACAAACGACTTGTCAAAGAAGTACATCGATTCTTCTTCTCGTTTGCTCTCCAAAAACAAAACTCTTTGATTTTAACTTTCAGTTACAAGAACTTCTCGGCAAATATCAAATTCTCTTGAGTGCCTACAAACACAAAGCACCACGCGTGCCTCCAGCAGCCGTTGATATCGACTTGAGTGATATCATTGGCGATACGACATCGAACATAACCAATGAATCTGTTCGACAAGCACAAATTGCAATCGAAAATCTCACCAAAGAAATCACTGCCGAAGAAATTCTCTTGACACAACGTCAACGAGATATGGAACAAGAATCGAAACAAATCATCGACGAATTACAAGCAGCCGAACGAGATTGGAAAGCAGCAGCTAAACAAGGCCAACGACGAGCTGCTCAACAGAATGAATTGAGTCGTTTTCAACAGGAAATTCGTTTGTTAACAACGAAAATCGTTGAACTCGAACGAAAAATCGACGAAAAGAAAAATCTCACGATCGATCTCAAAAAAGAACACGAACGAATCAAAGCCGGCATCGAACAATTACTCGTTCGATTCGAATTCTTAGAAACAAATTATCTCGTCAAAGATGACGAACTTCGTTCTCAATTGTCGTATTTCATTGCCGATCAAAGTCAACTATCGAAAATCTATCGTCGTGATGTCGACGAACTCAAACGAATGCAACAGGAACATCTTTCGAAATTGGATATCAATTCAACGCCACTCTCATTCGATGAACTCGTACAGAAACAAGTCAATAAATTCTATCAATATCGAGATCTCGATGATGATGATGATGTTGAGGATTATCAACAAGAGAATAAATTCATTCAACAATTCGATCGATTACATGATGAACATGTGAATTGGTTGAAGAAAACGAAGAAAGAAACGAAAACCATCGCACCGATCACCGAACGACTTCGTATGTTTTCAACTTTCGAAAATCAACTCGAATCGAATCTTTTTTCTTTCTAGAGGAACTTCACAATCATATCGATTTGCTCAATATCAATTAAAATCTAGTTTTTTTTCTCTCTCGTCTAGTTGTTTATTGTATATATTATTTTGTCAGATAAATGAAAATTAGTTATTGCTTACAATAATAATCTCAAGCATTTCAGATAAATGGATGAATCAGATGAAGATGTTGACCCACTCATGGGACCAGTAGCGGATTTGATGGCTGAACATAATCTTTCATCGCAAATTGCATATGAAAATCCCAAATCAATCGATTTACCCGATGAAAAAATAAACATTCTCGATTATCTCTCAATGTGCAATATTCGAATATTGTTCAAAGATATTTTTGATTCTATTCTTGATCGACATTGGTACGCATTAGATCAAAGATCAATATCTTCATCGATAAAAAAGCTATTGATTCTCTTCATTGTATGCATCGTTTTTTTCTCTTTCTCTCTCTCGATATGCCTCTGTGTTTAGATCTATGCAATTGTTACTTTACCATTTCCATTGACATTTCATTTGTTACCTTTTCTTTACATTTGTTTTCTTCTTATCATGGATTTCATTCGTCCAATAGTCATTCATTACAATTGGTTTCAATGTCTTGACACACTTCGATTATTTATTCAAACAATTGAAAATCATCAACAATGGCTGATGAAAATTCATGGTTTTCAATTAATTCGACCGACATCATCGCTATTCGAAAGTCAATTGTATCAATTACGTCGAACGATTTTCAACGAACTACGAAAACAATTTCTTTTTACACGACAAATAGCTCGACAATATGCTCAAGAAAATGATAATCTTATTTGTTATATTGATCTCAATGAATTCGGTTCATTAATCGAAACACAAGATGTCAATGAACTCGAACAAATAACAAATCAATTCGATCAAATCTCGATTAATTCGATATTTAAATTGTCTCATTTACAAATCAATGAATGTATTCAACTGATAAATTTATCTCGTCCGAAATCATTTTGGCTTTTTCGAAATTATCAAATTCAATTATTGAAATCGATCGAATATTTAAATAAAATCAAACAGAATTGTTCGATTATCAATGATTATTTAACTACAGACAAACTTCCAAATAGTAAACTAACATCATCCTATTTTCTTCTTCGATCGAATTGTGAACAAATATTTGAAATGAATGAAACGAATCGAATCAATTCCGAACAAATCAAACGTATTATTCAAGATTTAAAAACTGTTTTGTATTCACTCGAAGCAATTCAATCGAAACCAACGAATGAATTGAAATCAAATGACAACGAACAAATTCTTTCGAATGAAAATCCATCATCGAATATATCGAGTTACCATCGATACGATGATCAAATCGAAGAACTTGTCGATGAAATTCTCATCGGTGAAACAGGACAAGTCAATGAAGATATCAATCAGAATACTAATCTGGAAATTGAAGAATATGACAAAAAGATTTTACGTGAACAAACGAATTGTTTAATGAAAGAATTACAAACAGCTATTCAAGGCAAAAAACAAGAATGGAATGAACGTGAACAACGTTTATTTGGACATGTTGAATCCGCACCTATCGAAGAGAAAAAAGAGGAGCCAAAAATACCGTTTGAAAGAATCGAAATAGTACCAATGCAATCTCCTCGATCGATGTTAGACGAATTGAAACATAGTTTCGCATTGAATAGAGAACGATTGAATATGAACGAGGATACATTCGGAGAGGAGGACGACGACGATGATGATGATGATGAATAATATTGTTTTTTTTTATTATTTCAGATTATTCTAAATCAAAAAGCAAGCACTCAGTGTTAGTTAGCTCAAATCGAAAGGAAAATGTTTGATTTCAGTGATCTTTTCGATACATGTCTGTTTCGTACGACAACAATAACAGGTTTTCTATTTTATTGGTTGCCAATTATATGCATTCTTTCGCCAACTTATCTAAGTCCATTTGCGTTTGTTGATTCAACTCAAGAATTCAAAGTCCATCGAATGTTTCAATACGATTTGTATGGTCAAGCGTATGGTAGTCGTCAAGCTTTTGTTTCAAGTGAAGTTCGTTTATGGTCACATGCAAATTTAAATCGTAAAGCAGCTTTAATACGTTTGGATAAATTAACAATTGAACGTTTTCGTTCACTTATATCCAAAGGTGTCAATGGCCTTTTCATTGTTGTTCCATCAACGAATACAACATGGACCAATGAACAAAAATCCGAAATCTGTGAATTAGAAACAATTTTACTTAGTGAAAGTGTTTCAATTCCCGTTTATTTTCTTCCTGAAACAAGTCAAACCAATGATTTGTACAAATCAATTGAATCACGTCGAGATTCAACAACTGATTCGGCCTTCGCTGTTCTGTATGACATGATTACAGCTGATGGATATCAACTATCGGTGAATACAGGCAAATATAATCAACGAACCGATAGTGTTTTATATAATATCGCTGGTAAATTAGTTGGTCACGGTATTGAAGAACGTTTGCCAAAGATTTTACTTGTTGCTCATTATGATTCACTTGGATTAGTCACAGGTTTAGCACAAGGTGCTGATTCGAATGCAAGTGGAGTTCTCATTCTTTTGAAATTGATTCGTTTATTTTCGAAATTATATTCGAAATCAACAACACGAGCTAAATATAATCTTCATTTTCTGTTTGCTGCTGGTGGTAAATTAAATTATCAAGGCAGTAAGAAATGGATCGATGATTATCATGATCAAAAACATCAACAGCAAATACCCAACGATGTTGATGTTGTTATTTGTTTGGACTCATTAGGACAATCGGATCAACTCTATATGCATGTTTCGAAACCACCGAAAGATACACAAGCAGCTGGCATTCTTCGTGAACTTCTTACTCAATTGAGCGACAAATCTCTTTACGGACAATTATATTTCGAACAAATACATAAGAAAATCTTGAAAACAAGCGATTTTGTCGCTTGGGAACACGAGAAATATTCATGGTCGAAACTTCCAGCATTTACATTTTCACATTTAAATTCATCGAAAACATGTTCACATTCATCGATCAGTGATATTCGTGATGAAGTTGATTTGAATTCAATTGAACGTAATTATCATTATATAAGTGATGCTTTAATACGTTTAATTTTCAATAAAACTGATCTTGATCTTTCGATTATCGATCAAAATTATCTTCTTTCAAATCAACAATCCGAATATGATCAAGCAACATTTACTAAACAATGGTTAGCATTTCTAACGAGTTATTCACGATCGGCATCATTATTAACCAAAAATCATCCGATTATTCTTGCTCTTGAACAATATGCTAATCGTTATTTAACTAATGTTGTTAAAACGACAATTCGTCCGAATAAAAAAGATCCGGAATTCGTCTTTTTCGATGGTGATGACGATCAAGGACGACAATTATATGTCTATCGTATTAAACCAGCGATATTCGATCTTGTTCTTGCTATTTTTATTGCTGCTTATCTTGGTTTAGTCTATCTCTTTGCTGCCAATTGGTCAACGATTATTCATGTGTTACGTTATAAATCATTTAATAAGATATTTTTCAGTTCAACTTCATCTGCTTACGGTGGTTATAAACGAAAAGTTCAATAAGCAAATTGAAACAAAACTCTACAAGATTTATCCTCATTTATTAACTTTTTTTTTCATTTTTTCTGAACAAGAAACTTCCATCTCGCTGTTGTTTACCTTTTGCAATGTCATGTTTGTTTTCCTTGCAGCCGGTTGTTGTTGTTGATGTCATTCATTTCTTTCTTTCTTAGAATAAAATTTCACAAAAAACAAACCCAAACAAAAACCTAAGACGAACACGAATTCTTCTTCTTCTCGAAACCATTGATTTGCATCGTTGATAGCAGCGGTACAGTTGTCGAATGATTAAATGTTACTTTTGGTTCAATCGAATTTCGACGTGATGGTACATTGTCATAGGCGGCAATCGAAAGGTTAACTTGTTGTGAACGTTTTTTCGTTGTTGAAAATTGTGTTAGAGATACTGTTGATTCGCGACGTTCGATTTTATGACAAGCAAAACAGAATGTTTGCCGAAATGTATCACGAAATGCTCGTGACATAAAACAATAGAGAATAAAATTAACGGAATTATTAATCAATGCGAGAATGTCAAATGTATCGCCTAATTGTTGATAGATTTGATAATAATGTTTGGCATTGGTTTTCGAAAGAAATGTTAGTAAAAGTATGGCACCTTGTGGTAATTCTGTGAGAAGAAAAAGTGCACAAACAATAACTAACATTAATGTTGTTCGACGATTTTCTTTGTCACGTCGACGACCAGGCAAACGTCGACTATTAATAATCGTACCTGAACGTTGTGCTGCATGTTTTTGTACTTTTTCCGCTTTAGCTAAAGCATTTCGTAATTGTTGTATAAGTGCACAACTGAAAAGAATCAATAGTATACATGGTATCAATTTAAATATAACACCATGTAGAACAAAAACTGTATCACGTAATGATAAATCACGACTAATATTCGTTTGTTCATATCGATAGAATTTAGTCGATTTTGTATCCGATTGATTGACGTATTCTTCGACGATCCTATGTTCAATATATGATGGTATGCAAAGTAATGTTGAGAGAATAACAACCGTGCTCACACCGATCAATGCTCGATCAGGTGTTGAAACGTAACCAGTTAAACTTTTACAGCTAAGAAAAACATAACGAAAACCAGCGAGAAGAACAGTTAACCTAAAAATTCGTTTGATAAATCAAAATAAAAAAAAAACAAATCGAATATTTACCATGTACTTATACAATGTAAAGATAGAGCAACGAGCATTTGTACCATATAAAATGTCACTTGAAATCTCGATGTAAAATCAGGTTCACTTTTATGATCAGTTGTTTGTAGACAATAGAAAAGTATAGCTGCTGGCAAAACGAATAGCATTTTAATGAGATCTGAGAGTGCTAATGATGTTAAAATTGTATTCGTTGATGAACGCATTAATGGTCGTGTAAGAACAATAATATTGAATAGATTGCATGTTAAACCGAAGACACAAACAAAACTCGATATAATACCATGATAATTTCGATAGATAGTTTTATATCGAACAAGTGAATCATCGATATCAGTTAGATTCGAATTGGTCATGATTTCAGAAAGATTTGCAAAGATTTGCTGAGTAATAGTAGTAGTAGTTGTTGTTGTTATCGTGGTTGTACCTATTGTACTTGTTGTAAGATTCAATGACGGAAATTGATAAAATGGTGGTGATTGAGGTGGCATAAGATCAAAAAATAATTCACTTGGAAATGCTAAAAAAAGTGACGAGAACGGATGAAATAAAAGAAGGTATTTATTTCTTTTATTCATGATTTTTCTGTTTTTTTTTTACGCGTTCAAAATCATCTCATACGCAATTCCGGTTGATATAATATAAAAATCCTAATCTCTCTCTCTCGTTTCCGATTCTCAAATACTGATGAGGTACATAATTCATAACCACGCACTTTAATCACATCAAAAATGATTCGATTGTCTATTGAAATAATCAAGGACGAGATTTAGTCAGATCAAAGAACAACAGGAAATAAACAAAGCAAATCAATTTCTCGGAGAGAACGATACTTACATACGAAATAGATATGCCGACTAAAATAATTAAGATGAAGAGAAAAAAACAGAAAGAAACATACAATATATCTTCTTCGTGTTTCAGTTTTTTTTCAAATTCGAAAATCTATGCGAATTTCTGACATCTGTCAATTCCTACGATAGCGTTTATCATCGGAGCGCATATTCAATGATTTTTTTTCTCTTTCTTAGAAAACAAAAATTAATTTTGACATGCGAGTTTAATTTTAAACTTACGTCTCAGGATAACCTCTTCCATCAGTGATAAAAAATTTTGTGATATCGTCTGATTATATCATGGTTTGATTTTTTACAGTAAAATATCTACTCAAAAATTGTCTTTCAAGTTGGAAAAGAATGAACTAATGCATTTAAGTAAAAAATATAGTTTCTTCTCTTTTTCGTCGGCTATTCTGAAATGCAAATGAGCGACAAAAAGAGAGAACGATAGGAGAAAAAATAGAATTTTTAGGGTGGAGCTAAAGCAATTCGTAATTATCATTAAAATTAACGGTAAATGTGACGTTGAGAAGTTAGGAACAGGAAAAAAATGAAAAGAAATTTTCTTCTTTCATCTATTTACAAGAAAATTTGATGACATTGGATTTTTTGCTTTTGTTTTTACTGATCAAATCTCCGGTTATTAAATCTAAAGTGATCCACTTCAATAAATATTGACTAGATATTCAACTTAACTTCTTATTTGATATTCGTTTTGTCATCGTCTATTGTCTTTAGTAAAAGAAAAACTGTTTAAATAATTTGATTCTTAAAGACTAGACATTTATCAAATGTCAATTCAAGCATGATGATCGATTTTAATTCGACGATATGTCTCAGGAAATTGTTTTTTCCCTTCGAACTAAAAAAGGAAACAAGAAATGCAGCCTTTCCTACTTACAATTTTGTTCAAATAAAAAGAAAATCTGGTATGGTTCCTTTTTTTTGCGTCATGTCGTTGTTTAGCTCAATAAGAATAAAGATAGTTTTTCTAACAATAAAACCATTTTTATAGAAATAAAAACGTTAATGTGCATGTTCGGTCGAGAATTTCTAAAAGAAAAAATAAACAATAATTTTTTTTTATAATAGTAAGCCTGATCAATTACGCATTTTAATTTTGATAAGAGCATGATTATGTTTAAATGAAAAGGAATTATACTTATCTCTCGGTGAATTTCCGTTTATCAATAAGATTTACTAATGACATTCAGATGATATATTAATTGAAGATGTTCTGACGTAGTGATGTCTCCTTTGCTCAATACAAATAATGAACATAACTCAAAGCTAAACAATGAAATGTTTGTTTAATCGAGCACAAAATATCGATTAATAATAGTATTGTCGTTAACTACGATTTCTTTTTCCTTATTTCTATAACAAGAAGAAAAAAAAAGCAAAACGCAAAATGTCTACATCATTTTCTTTCTGTCTTAGCTCTTCACTGTTTTCATTTATATGTGAAGTTAATTATTATTCGATATATTCTTCTACTTTATAGAATTAACATTTTCTATATAGCATAAACATTTCCGGCCAAAGTCTTTTTTTTTTCGAATTAACGAATAACATATACGTATTAGTATAGTTAAGAGAATGTAAACATGGTTGTTCACCATACTGACTTAACGATTTTGTCATATCCATTGTAGAAAGAAAAGAGGAAATCATCTTGGGAATAAAGTTTTTCTTTTCAATTAGTCGTTCATTGCATGCAAAAATTAATTAGAAAGAAAAATTGGCAATATGCTAATACGAGTTGGATCATATCATCGCGTCTCATAAACAACAGGTGCCAAATTTTCTTGTTTAATCAATGTGTAAAAAAAAATCTATGCCTTCTTTTTCTTAGCTTTATGAATCAAAAGAAAAATTAGATATTTTAATATTCATCATACGACTGTTTATTATTCATCAAACCAAAAGAAAAAAAAAAGAAAACGAAAAAGGAAAAACGACAAACTTAATTCACCGTGAATTGAAAAAGAGCATAATGATGTACTTCTCTTATGCTAATGATAACAATTCAATTTAATCAACTGATGAATATGAATAGAACGAGTTTTATGTTGTTCTTATTTTTTTTTCGAGGTCATTTTCATATGAATCGTTGAGTGAGAAATGTTGCTGATTTTCTCGTTCTTTTTCAATCGCCATTATTCCATACATGGCATTTCGTTGTTCTTGAACACGTTTCATTTTCTTTGTTAATGCAAATGCACGCATATGTCGTTGCATTTGTTCAACAGATAGATCGTCAACCGACGAAGGTTCCTGAGCGTGTGCGTGTTCATCGAGTTGATGATTCGATGATGATAATTTTTGAAGTATCATCGTTCGATCACTATCATATAGATCTGTACGTTGATCTTCAATTTTTTCAATTGACTGTTCTTCAATTACGCCTTTATCAGCACTATCAAGTAACTGATTGATATGTTCACGTTCATTTTGAAGATTATCTCGTTTGAATATTACTGGAGGTAGATTAGGTAACAATTGTGCATGACGAATGGCTGTTCTTTAATAAAACAATAATAATGAGACAACATTCGTGTTCGATTTTATGTGATGAGAATTTTACTTTAATTCTTCACCGGCTGTTTTGAGATGTTCTTCAATTGTTTGGGCTTCTTGTTCGGATGACCACCAGAGAATTTCAATACGATTCAAATCGACAGGAACAATGATCTATTGTAAACAAAAATATAGAATCTACTATTGTTTTTCTATACATAGAATTCAAACATTAGTTAATTGAAAATTCTTTCCGGATAGAACATCTCCAATTTCTCCTGAACCAATTCGTTCGACAACAAACGAACGAAGTATTTTACTCAGATGTATAGCACGTTTTTGTCCAATATGATCATAGGATGTATGTTTCGGTCGTTTGATAATCGATGGTTCTGGCTAAAGACAAAACTCATTTTTCATTCGTTCGAAAACAAAAAAAAACAATTTTTATTTCACTTACTGAATGAGAAAAATATTCTTTGTATTCAGCTGATCTAAATCGTTTTTAACATAAGAAATTACAAATCGTTGTTCAAATTTATTGAATTACCGTTTTTCGACCAGTTTATCTAAAACTGCTTTGCTCTGTTTTCTCTTCAATTGTTCTTCGACAAGCTTTTTTACATGTGGATTTTTGTCCGAATCAATCGACAGTTTTTTCATATGATAATTTCGTTTCAATATCCACGTACATGTTCTTCTTACAAACATGATTTTTAATCTATAAAAATTTATTGACTAGATAAATATTTATTCGGATTATCAAGTACAACACCGACAACAACAATGCATAGTTGGAAGACAAATATATATAAAAAAAAACAAACAAACAAAAGTTCGTATTTAATTTGATTCTTCATTATCACTTATTTGTACAAATAATAAATCGTCGTTTGAATTTCGTTTATAAAAAAACCAAATGATTATCGATTGAAGAAATAAAATTATACAAATACCAATTGCACACCACATAAATATGACTGTTATCAAAAGCATATTGCCGTGACTAGGTAACCAGATCCAATAGGAATCAGCTGACGGAAAATAAAGAATAAAAGCAATGACATAAAACCTTTTTATTTGACAGACAATAAAATATTGAATTCGCATGTTCAAATAAAACAAAAAACAAGAACTTACCAAACACCCTGTAGGAATGTTCCAGCAATACGTGCGTATGTTGCTAAGATTTGTTTGGGACGATTGTATTCCCAAATAGCTGAGATTATACAGAAAATAATTGCGTAGACAAGTAATGTATGAACATGTATATCGACTTCATTTCTTCCATGAAGATGAAAATGAAAGAGAAAACCTTCGATACCATATGCGAGAATATTTGCAAGAAATTCAATGCCATCAGGCAATGAATATTTCTTATGAACGAGAATTTCAATTGCTGATGCTAAACCAAATGCTAAGAACATAGTTATATGTTGAGCATTGTTCTCTCCAAAACCCCAAACTTTTCGTTTCAATGTTTCATTGTAAAGATGTGTAAGACCAGTTGCAAATTCACCTATCATACCAATAACTGAACAAATTAATTTTATATAAGATTCTATCGATATTTGACGTGACGATGAACAACAAAAACAGGAAAATGTTGTTGTCGAATGATAAACTGTTCGTTTACGAGATTTTGATATTTTATAATGTTTAACACCGATAGCAAAACCCCACCATATGGCGAATAAAATAAAAAATGTGCCCGGTACAATATGTCCGAGTAGAGTACCCATACTCTCGATTGAATTGTTTTCCTTATCTTGTCATTTTGAACAATTCTATTCTGACTAGCAAATGCAGCATTAGGAAAGACGACGAAGAAAACGAAGAAATAAATGACAAAATCCATATTTTACCCATTGTATTTACCCGAGAGAGAAAGAGAGGGAAGGAAAGAAAAAAAAGAGGCCAAAGAAATTCTCTCAAGGAAGAACGATCGAATTTGAATATGACTCCGAGCGCAAGTGTATGTGCATTCTCGGTCTTATATAATTGTCAATCAGTTTATTTATAAACTATCTTTTCATGAAAAGTGTTGACAGATATTCAGTGAAGTGTTTTATTTGTTCAATAGGCATCGTATTATATATGTGTATATACATTTTCCTCCTTCTTCTTTCGTTGAATGAATGAATGAATACAATATGCTATTTGATCGAATGAATCAATTGCATCATCCATCTGAAGTCTATTTGCTCTTGTTCTTGTCTATTGACACGAAAATCGAATTTAACAGAGTATCAGTTTATTTGTACTAAATTTTGATCAAGTTCAAACTGTTTAGAACTCAATTAAATCGGATAATATTTGTCAAATGAAAAGGAATAGATTTCTTCATCTTCTTCTTTTTTTTTGTAATACATTTTCGATGCTTGTCTGTCATTTGCAATTTAAGAATAAAATAAGTAAGTTGCATCAATTGAAGAATTCTGAAAACGATTCGATTAAAAAAACATACTCATTGACGAACGAACAAAGAACACGAAGACGAAGAGAGGAGAAGAAGAAGAAAAATTCTTTCTCTTTCTTTTTCCTGCTTCTCGTTATTTAAATATCGATCAAATTTTTAAGTAGTTCTTCTTTCTCTCTCTCTCTCTCTTTCTTTTTCTCGAGAATGTGAAACATTAACGTTTTATATTTCGTCAAAGAAACATAATTTTTCAACGATAATATCTCTTTTTAACTTCTGTTTTCTTAATCAAATATAACAATAATAACATCGATGTCAAATAATCTCTGAAGAAAAAAAATCTTTCGATTTCTCTTTTTGTTCTGTTGTTTAAATGATGTTTTACAACAGTCAACCATCGCCAACGAATACTTGGCCGTCGAATGTACGATACCCAAATTATCAATCGAACCGGGTAAATTATTAAAAATCACGATTCTTGAGAATAGAAAAAGGAATGAATTAAAACATTGATTTTACTTCGATTGAAAGAAAAAGAAAGAAAAACGTCGAGATAATGACAAATAATGTACTTATTTTCAAAAGAAAACTAAGAATTCAGTTTTTTTTTGTCTAAATAAATTTAATTTTTAATTTAGCAATTGAAAACAAGCTGGCTTTTGATAATTGCAATCATCGTCTTAATCCTCTCAGTTACAGCTTTAATTATTGTCTTTTCAGTTGAACATTCTTGGTTTCACGATAGTTTTAATCAAACAACCAATTATTTTAATTACTATGGACTTTGGCGTTTATGTTTTTATGCAAATAAAACATGTGACAGTTGGTTTTCAGCAAACGGACCAAATAGTCAATATATTTATGATCGATTAAATTATTCAAAAGGTGAAAAGAATATGAATAAAAATTTTAAAAAAAGAAAGAAAAATTGTCGTTTTTTTTTTCGCAGTTGGTATCAATGCTTGGCAAGCATTGGAAATTGTTTTCTTATTTCTTACAGCGTCTACGTTGATTATTACATTTGCATCAGTAATTATCTTGCGTTTTTATCAAACTATTCATTATTATCTTGCCATACTTGCTGTATTTTGCGCTTGGCCAGCAGGTAATTTTCATATTTTTTCTTTTTTTGTTGTTGAATTAAAACATGCGTTGTGTTCTCTCAGCTTGTATTGGTATAGCATCGCTATTTGTTTTCGGTTTTTCTGTCTATGATAAATCTCCAGTGCCTCATTCACTCGATTGGTGTTTCTATGTAAACATAGTTGCTGTCGTATTATGTTTAATTGGTGCTATACTTCTAACAATTTATGATATTATATTGAAAGCTCCCATTCGATCACGAAAAGAGAATACAACTGCAGAATCATTCGTTGATCTCAATGCATATCCGACGGCAGTGAATCCAACAGCTTATGTTGTCGTGCCAAGAAATCGAAAAGGAAAGAAAAGCCAACGTTATGATTATCCTCAAGTACTCTATCCTCAACAGTATTATCCAAATACAACACCAAATACAGAATATATACCGAATCCAAATTATCAAATGATGTCATCGAACAATCAAACGGGAGGAGGGGGAGGAGCACCATTACCACCACCATTGCCACCTGTTAGTCCGTATCGAACGGCAGGTTTATTAACTTCACGTTCATCAACATCCGTTCCACCTGGTCGATCCTATCAACAACAACAACCACCGCTACCACCACCACCACCACCAATAACAACTTATCGTCATCAACCTCAACCGCATTGGCATCGAACTGAATCAAACTCCGTTCCATATGCAACTGAAGCTGTCAATGATTATATTCAACGTGGTATCTATCGTCCATCACGTTTACCTCCAATGGAAAATCGAGATGAACAATTACCACCAGCACCACGTATTCTACATTATTATACAGGTTTTGATCATTTTTCAACTGTTGATCCATCGGATATTATTCTCACACGACATCATCAATCTCCAATTCGATACAATATTCCATCGTATTATTCACAGAATGATTATGTCAAAAGTGTGATGTAAATAAACTCAATTAGGCTTGTCTTTTCTCTTGATATTCATTTAAAGTTCTTTTTTTCTCTTCTTTCTAATTTTATCGTTATTATTCATTGATACATTTCTAAAAGAAACAAATAAAGAAAATTTTTCACAGCAGTATTTAATTATATGTTTGTATTCATTGAAGAAGATTTAATCCGTAAGTAATTTTCTTTTGATTTCATCAAAATCTGATTGTAATGAAAGAATTAACTTTCGCAATTCATGATGAACGCGCCCATTGGCTTTTTCGAATCCATCACGTATTTCTTCAAGACGATGTGTTAAACGTTGATAATCGCTTTCTTGTAATAATTCTTCACCATTTCGATCGATATGTTGTCGATAATAGCCCGTTTCACATAGGACATCTCTATTTGGATTATTATTATATTTAATAGGTCGATTGACAGATGAAGGATTTTCTGTGTATGAACGAGGTAAATGAATATGAATTGTTCGAAGTTCTAATTTCCAGAGATGATATTTCGTTAGATTATAGAAACGATAATTGGAAAGATATGTTTGTCTTGATAGAGCGAGAACAAGTCGTGAACATGTTTCACAAAGAAGACCGAATTTAGCTTGTAGACCAAGACATGTTTCGATACGTGCTCGTAAATGTTCACGTTTAGCATTCAAACGAAAACTTTTAACGTCAGCTACAGCTAGACCAACCATAATATTCATAATAACAATATTCATTGTAAAGACAAATATCGAAAAAAGTACCATTGCTGCTTGACTACCATATAAAACTCGACCGTTAGGAAAGAATAAATCATCGAAATCATATTCACCTGTTAACATTGCTACAGTTTTCGGTATAGCATAGAAAATATAGGTAAATTGAGGTGACTGATGTATGAATAGCATATGAAATGCAATGATATAACCAATCCAAATAAAAACATAGATTAAACAAAATTTCAAGAAATTTAAAAGTACACTAACAAACAAAAGACCATATTTGCCAATTTTCAATGCATTCATAAAAACGAATAACAGCAATGTCCAAACACTAGCTATGCCTAATGCACCACTTTCCCATTGCCATTTACAACGAAGACCTGTCACTTGTGTACAATGATTAACATCAATAGAAAATAGAATTCCACAAACATATGTTTGCACTTCAAGAAAATTAATAAACATTTCACGAAAATACTTTTGACGTTGACTTAATACTTGAAACAATTCTTTTAATAAACCCAAACATGAACATAATAATAGTAGATATCGAAGCATTTCTAAACGAAATGAATTTAAAACTAAATTTAGAAATCTTTTGATTGAAATTCTTTTACGAAGTAAAACATTGACTGGCAATGGATCGATGGAATTCGATCGTAATTTTGTACATAATTGTTTACAAGTGTAATTTGTTACATCATAATATGAATCTGTCGGTGTTGGTGATGTAAGAGCAACCGTTGTGTAAAGAAAAACATAGAGAATTTGAACGATTAAAATCGATAGATATAAAAAATTGGCAAATAATTGAAATTTCAAATCAACACATATACGAACAACATCATGATCATAAACAGGTGGATAATTAGCAGTTACAATTAATGCTAATGGATGTTGTTTTAACCAGTTTGTTGATGAAAATGTTTTTGAACGACCAAAAAGACAATGATTAGCAGCCGGTCGAGCACGTAAACAATCATCAATAACTGACAGATCGACACCATCTTCGCCAACAAACTGTTCGAGTAATAACGGAACTAATGGTATCATTTCTGACTATAGAAAAGAAGAAAATGCAGAAATAGTTTGTTTTGTTTTGCAAAGATTTCTTTTTACCATTGTCAACATACGCTGAATTGGTGTTTGATCATAATTTGAACCGGAATAAGCTAGATTAAAATGTTTGAGAAAATGTTTATACAATCGATATAATTCACGTTCATCGCCGGGTATACGAACACTAATAAATATTCGAACAAATTCTGGTTTTTTCAATGCTATTGAATATTCTAAAACGTTGTAAATTCGACCATTAGCATTGATTCGAATACGAATAATAGCTTCGAATCGTCGTATATCCGAAACAAGATACGAAGCAATATCGAGTTGATCCTTGTCGATCGTTGTTTTCAATGAATCAGAATTAATAAAATCTGTAATATCCGTATTTCGGTATAACCATTTACTATTGAGAATACTTTTTATACATTTCAATGAACCTGTTTCAATTGCAATTATAAATGGCGTTTTACCATGTGCATTTTTTTCGATTAATCTTTTTAAAGCCTAAGAAAAAAAACAACAACATTCGAATAAAGGCAAATAGCTTTTTGTTTACAGTTGCTCGTACAGCACTTGAACTTAATCGTTTTAAAATCGATATCGCTCGATTTAAAACAATATCATTTCGTTGTTCAGTCGCATAATGAAATACATTCGAACCAATATTATCTTTACATGTCAATGATAACGGATCTTGTTCGATTAGTAAAGTTGCTGTTGATGTCGAACCAGCTTCAATTGCACATAGTAACGGTGTTTGACCATATAAATTTAATAGACTATTTGCTTGAGATGTTTCATTGATTAACATTCTCATTATATCTTCATGGCCGAGTTTTGCAGCTAGATGAAGTAATGTTTGTCCTTGAATTTCGTTCGATTCGATACTTGAATCTTGTTTAGTTGTAACTGTATAATCAGGTGAATTTGTTGAATTGAAACCAGCTGGTAATTCGACAATTGGTGCTGAGACAATCGCATTTACGGATGGACTATGTGTAAGTTCCATTTCTTGAACGCGTGGAAGTGGTTCTTTATATTTCGGACGTTTTTGTCGAATAAATTTAGTGCGATAACTAAATCGATTATGTTCGTCATCGTCCCAATCCAATGAATTATCAATTAAACGTTCAGGTGGATTGATTCGTTTTAAAATTGAAAATTTTGGATCACTGGAATATTGTTTTTGTTCGTCAATAGGCGGAATATCTGAGTCCAATTGTTCATTTGAAATTTTATCACTGTTTGTCGCTCGTAATGGTTTATATACACGTTGTAATTTAGGTGAAATTATAATTACTTGTGTTGGCATTAAAATCTATGAAAAGTTATATCATCATTCGAATGCTCTATTGAATTACCAAATACATGTGCAATGCTTTCTTTCTTTCTTGCTCTTTCTCTCTTTCTTAAGTGCATTTTTTAACCGATAAAAAAGAAGAACATATTTTTCATTCTTGTGGTAGAAAATTTTAACCTTTCTAACAAATTCTTACTTTGTTTTTTGTTGAGTTCTATCACAAGTTTTTCTCACGATGGAACAAATAAGTTGTTTGTCATGTACAAATCGTTTATTTTCCTTTTCTTTTCTTTCTCTTTGCTTGTCTATAGAGTAGAAATTCTGTAGGCTGCAGACAGATAAATTTAGATTTATATATTAACGATATGCCGACAATGACGTTACGAACTGTCATCACTTTATCAGTTATATAAGGTTCGTTTTTTACTTGATACTTTAAGAAAAAAAACAAGAGAACATACGAAGACAATAAAAATTTTCTTTATACAATAGCTACAGTATCCGAACGTCGTGGTATACGATGTCGATGATATCGTTGATTGTTGGCCGTATCGTTATCTTTGCCTACACTTGATGTTCGTCGTAGAGCAACAGTTGGTTTTTTATTTTCCAATGCTATCTGTTCTTCTTTACTGGTCGATTGTCCGGAATTTTTCGATCGACCACGACTCGATCGAAATATATCTTGCAATTGTTGAAATGGCGTTCGACGAGATGAATATTGTCGACGTTGAACTGTATCAATTGTACGACGACGTTGTAGCTTGCCTCGAGGATTTAGTATAGGCGTAGCTGAATCCATGACATCCGATAGTTCATCATCATTCGATTCGGGCTCATTTACATCAGGCTATTAGAAAATTAACATTCAGTTAGTAGGTGTTAGTAAAAGCAAATAGAGATTAAGAAAAAAGATATTAGTCCATCACCCTCAGGATTAGTATAGTCATCTCACTTACATACAACAAAACAAAAGAAAGTGCAACTATGTCTTTATTTAAGAATGAGATAAAACACGTTCTTCCTATAGGAATTTTTATGATTGATCGAATAAATAAATAAATATGAGACTTACCAAACTAATAGCATCACCACCAACTGAACCATTATCCTGACCAGATCCTACTGTTAATGAATGTGCTGGTTTATCTATTCGTGTTGTTCCAGTTGAATTATGTCGACCATGTTTAGCTCCCCAACGTAATCGATTAACATGTTTAAAGATATTTTTCGAACGTTTGGTTGCACTCGAACTTGTGATACCAGTTGCTGAACTATTACTATTACTTCGAACATAATTCACTTGATTTACACTATTATTTCCATCGGAATTTGTTTGATTGATCGCATTCTGATTGAGACTAGTGTTTGGTTGTGGTGGCAAACGTTTGTATATACGTTGAATCGCTTTTTCTCTCGATCGTTTACATCGAATATATTCTGCACCAGTCGTATGCAATGTTGATATACTTCCGCCTGATACAAAACTCGTATTTACATCACCATAAGCTGCTAATTGACAGAAATCACCCTGTTCATTTGCTCCATTTTGTAGAGCAGGATCGATAATAACATGAATGATCTCTCTCCAAGCAATATGCGGCTGCCAATCAGGATTCGTTGAATTTTGATAAGTTTTATACATTGTTGTTTTCATATTTGTCATTAATTGATCGAATATAATAGCTAAATTTCGAACAACACAATACGTTAGAATATTATGTCGAATATCGCTTGGTTTTGTTCGACATGAATCATAGTAGATAAGTGCATGATTTCGAATTAAATAATCGAGTTCAATTTTAGCATTTCGACGAACACAACAAGCAAATCCATGAACAAATATTCGTTGAATAATCGCCGAATTTTCTTCCATAAATGGATCACCATCGACTTGATAATATCGACTCAATGTCGCACATAACGATAGAAAACTCGAACAATTATTTTTCGTTTGTAAAACACCATCGAAACAATGTTCCAGATGTTTTTGTGCAATTGTTCCCCAACAATGTAAATTTCGTCGTTTAAAAAATGAATCAAATATTAAATCCATCATCACTGTTGAATCTGTCATACATGAAATATAGAATGGACTTTGATAGACACTAGCAAATGCATCAGCTAATGGATCACCAAATGTTTCGAAAAAGAAATAATCGACTTGCATGTACAATGATTGACCTGTTTCTGAACTTAGACGATATTTAACAATAACTTCCCATGTAACATCACTTCGTTTATGTGATGATATGACATCACCATCGGGATATAAAATCGTCGGTCGACAACCAAGTGCACCTTCTAATTGAACGAAATGTTCTTCGATATTTTCACGTAATAAATGAAAATCCCATCGAGGATATTGAAGAAATGTATCGCGTAGAACGAGAACAGTGAGAAAACAACGTACACTAACCGGTGCTTCGGATGAATGACCATCATCCGACGCTGCTGATTCATCATTTTTCGATGTATTCAATGTTGCTGATGAGCCTGAAAATGCGCCCGATAATGGTCGTACTTCTTGATTGACAATAAAACCATCGAATTGATAGAAAACAAATGCCGATGGTCCTTCAATTTCTGTATCTCGATAGACTTGAACATGTTGAAATAGAGCATAATCTTTTCGATGCATATAATCGAGAACATAATTCAATACACATTCATGATTGAGACCATCGAATTCGACTAGATGTGAATCGAGAAGAATTTTAACAATATCTTCATAATCAGTTCGATCGCCACATGTTGCCATACAAGCAAGAATTAATGGCGATGGTATGAGCATTTGTTTTGTATCGTACATAAGAAGAATTTTCTCAATGAATTCATCGCGTTGAATTAATGGTAATGAACTTAATTCGAGTTCATCGGCATCAGGTATATCATAATCATTGGATATATTTATATTACTATTGTGAAGACTATTGCTTGACAATGCTGGTCGATCACGTGCATCGAAATTCAGACGATGATGATTTTGATTTGTAGTATCAATGACATTCATTTGTGATCCTGATGATTGACGACGAGTTTGTTGTTGTTGTTGTGATGGTGTATCGCGTTCGACACCACTAGTTTTGAGAATATATTCGTTTGGATGTTTTCGAAATTGTTCTTGTTTAAAATTTGGAATTAAAAATGAGATTGTATCGAAATGTATCGATAATGTTGGTGATACAAGTGAATCACATATTGTCTTGACTGTTTCTTTATCGCCAACATAACAAGCATAATGTATTGGTAGCCAACCACGTTCAGTTGTTAAATCCATTGATATATCGAGCCAATTGATTTTTTCATCGAAAATTTTCTCTAATAAACTTGTTTTCTTATGACTTATAGCGAAATGTATGAGATCACAATGATTCTTTCGATAGATATTTCGAATTGTTTGTTGTATAAATGCGAATATTTTCGGACATTTATTAATAATTGGTTGATCGATTTGTTCAAGATAGAAATATGTATGTAGAGGTGTATACATTTTAAAAAGACCATGAATTGATGAATGAAGATAATGTTCATCTAATGAAACACCTTCTTCAACAAGATCTAATATTGTTGGATTTGTTTCAATTAAATCTTCGATAGCTGTACGAATATTTTCTCGAGATATTTCACTATCAATGATTAAATGTTTCGATGTGAAAAGTTTCTTTTTTATACGATAATACCAACGCCATAATGGATATCGATCACGCGGAAAACCATATGCGTCATAGAATAATAGAATAAGAAAATGGAAATTATTGAAATGATCTGGTTTTCGTACGGATCCACTTTGAAATTCTTGTATGAGATCAATTAACATTCCATATTCAAGTTCGTCTGAGAATAATTCTTGTGTAGCAAGTGTTGTCATTGATAGAATTGCACGATCTACAGTTAATTGAAAAAAATGAAGTGAAAAAAAAGCAAATTATGTGTATATATGTGTTGAAAAATTATGATTGATAATATACTCTTGAGTTTCGCTTATCTATCATCGTCATTCGACGATAAAAATGAAGATTTCTACGTGGGATTAAATAATCTTCTGCTGACATATGGAATCGTTCTGTTGTATTCATTGAAGTAATAGTATCAATCCGTTCGACTCTATATACATATTTTTTTCCATTCTCTGTTTTTTTCTGTTCTTTCTTATTCTCGTTGGTTGATTTCATAGGACCATAATTTAGATAAATGAACCTATGAGTATTTCCAAAGTGTTAGACGTCTTGAGAAAAACAAAAAAAAAGAAATACTTTCTCTCCCTCTCTCGTTTCCTGTCGTTTTTAACAAACGATCTACGAAAAGAAAATATGAAAATACCTTTGAAACGATCAGATGCTTTGCATATTAGTAGTATACCTTTCGGAGTATCTCCTGACGATTGTTTCTATATAAATAAAAAATATATTCGAAAGAGAGAGAGAGCAAGGGAGAGAAAAAAAACGAATAATGTCATGCGGAGTAGTGCACCTGTATGAAAACGAAATCATGCGTGAATGATTCACATATTCACTTACTCTTGATTTTCCTATCTGACTTGAAAACATCATAGTTTCTCGGTGTTATTTTGTAATATCATATGTTACTATAAATGTAGCTATGTGTCAACATGAATGATATATAAAAAGAAAAGAAAACCAGTCGATTCTTCTGCGAAATAAGAGAGAAAGAAGAAAGAGAAAGTTTTGTTTTCTTCATTAATATTCTTATTATCGCAAAGACTCTTTTGCTATCGATTAAATTGCCTTTTCAGAATGTTAAATAGATCAATCATCTTTCTAGTGTTATTATTATGCAAAACACAGCAGTCATATAATTTTCATATTGAAATTCTCTATTGATTTATACAAACAAACAGATCAGACAAATACTGATATGAATATTGACAAAGAACAACAACAAAAAAAATAATAATCATCATAAGAAAAAAAAATAAGTTAACAATTTTCTAGAGTGCAAACGATGAACAACCATTAACAGCTGCTCGTGATCGAGGAACATTATTCATCAAAATAGCTCCATTAAATGCTACAGTTAAATCCGTTTCGTCTTCTTCAGTTATCTTATTTGTCAAATGATTATTCGACATGTACGTATACAATTGTTGTGGCAATGCATGATACCATGGATAGTCCGTTGTTGATTGATTATCTTCGATAGGTATTTGCTGCTGCTGCTGTTGTGATTGTTGTTGTGGATTTGCGTGCAATAAACTCTTCGTACTTGTTAAATCATCGTAAACAATCGGCGTTGGAATGGGCCGTGGTGGTGAACGATTAGAAAAGTTATTATATAATAAATCACTAAGTGCTAAACTATCACGATTACGATGCACAGTTAATTGTCGTGTTTTTGGTGTTAATAATGTTGATGTTGTATAGAGACTTTGTTTGGATTCGGCTGTATTTAAATTTGATGCTAATGTATTTGTCGATTGTAATAATTGACTTTTTTTATTTAATTTTATTCGACAACAACAACATGTGATAATAATGCAAATGAACATGATAAGAAGAAGAAGAATTAATCCGATAATAACATAGAATAATGATTGGTTCATTCGAATATACGAAAGAATTTTCCATGGATATCGAAAGAAGAGTGGTGTTGATGATGATGTAAGATTATATTTATAGATTTCACTTGGTTGACTAATGCCAATATGATTAATCGAATAGAGACGAAAATAGAATTCATTCGAATGATTTGTTTGTAAGAGATTCGAATTGAGATTAAATGGTGATTTCGAAATTCGATCGATTGTTTGCCATTGTTGCCCGTAATTATTCGAATATTCGAGAAGGAAATATTCGGCTTGTATCGATGATTTCCATGAGAATTCATTATATTTATTAATATAGAGATCGTATGGTGGCAAAGGTGATAGTTTCTGTGGACCTGTTTGAATTGATTTAGTTAAACATGGTCCACACTGAATTGTACAAGCACAGAGAATGAATTCATAGAATTGATATGAATCTAATTCTTCGATACGTAATGATGTTGTATTAGGTGAAAGTAATTGTTTTATAGTTTTGACACGTGTCGATGATGTATTCATTAATGATGAAAATGATAAACGATTGTCGTAGGTCAGATCATACGAACGAAGTATACCATTGAGAATGTTCGGCATTTGCCAATCGAGCTGAAGAGAAGTAAATGTAACGTAGGAAAATGTGATTTGTTCGATAGGACCAGGTATATCTTCGAGTGTACGAATGAAATTTGTTTCGTAGATTGGACCGTTACCATGAATATTGAAGATATTTAAAAGAATTCTATAATCTGTGTATGGCCGAAGATTATCGAGAATAATCGAGGATTGATTGGATGAAATAATTAAACTGTTTTCTTCGTTGGTTTCATTGAGATTGATCCAGTGGATTTGATAGCCTATCAATGATGCTGTTGATGATGACAATGGTTTATTGTTCCATTGAAGAGCGATTTCTCGTGAACTTAAAACAGTAATATTCGATGGAATGAGTGAGATATTGTTGGGAGGTAATGGCGATTGAATATGAAAATATCGAGCAAATGAAAGTGGCCCATCACCGATTTGATTACTCAAGCAAATGTGAAGTACGTGCGTGTCATTCATATAAGGTGAATTGCATAGATTCGTTAATTGAATGGAAAAATTCTTGTTGATGATATGTGAAGTTTTCTGAAATGTTTGTTCGTTGGAAATCGATTTGATTAAAACTTTGAAACGTGTATTTTCATCGATTGAATCGAGATTTGAATTCAATCGAACACGAATATTGATTTCACACGGTTGATCAGTTGATAAATCAACGATTTCAGGTTGTATGAGTGGAACAGATTCTTTTGTTCGAATGTAATTTGTCGAACGACTGAAATCACTGATTCCCATATCGTTTTGTGACGCTATTCGAAAACGATATTTTCGATTCGGTTGAAGATTTTCAATTAACAACGAAGTCATTTGTCCGTCGGGTTTATTCACTGAATCATAAGGTTTCCATATTGGAATTTCATCTTCTTCATACTCGATTAGAGTGTAACGAATAGGAGCATAATTAAAATCAGAATCTTTACGCCAAGTTAACAGTAAATTCGTTGAATTTATCGACGATTCGGGTACAGTCGGTGGATATGGCGTATTGGGTCGATCTCGTTTTTCAATGGTCAATAATCGATTGATACTTTGTTCACCACAGCCAATTCGCGTTTTTGCACAGAGAATAAATGTGTATGGTGTTGTTTTCTCGAGATTTTCGATGAGATACGAGCTCGATGTTTCAGTGAGATTGTCGATTTCAATACGTGTTTGTTCGTCATCCGATCGCCAGTAAATTAGCTTATAACCAATCAATATGCCATTGAGTTTTCGAGGCGTTTGCCAAGTCATTCGTGCCGACCAATGATCAACATCGGGAAAGAAAACTTCGGTTGGTTTCGATGGCACACTTTCATCCGTAGTGAAAACGACTGTTGGACTAAATTGACTGCATCCTACTGATGTACATGCACTTATCGAACAAGAATAATTCGTGTAACCATCGAGATTAGTTAGCAAATAGCTGAGAGATGAAGAGCTATTGTCGAAATAATCGATTATTTGAGAAGAACATTTGATTTTATAATTGGTAATCAAACCACCTTGATCAACTGAATTCCAGTAGATTTTCATTGTTGTTCCATTGATTGATTCAGTACGAATGATCGTTGGTGATTGTGATGGGATACTTTCGAATGTTTTCTCAATAGTTTCGATTGCATTTGTACTTCGTCCGATGCTATTAAATGTTTGTAATCGAATTGCAAATTTCGTATTACCCGGTGATAAATTCGAGAAGACAAATTCTCTTGCTAATGGATTTTCAATTTTAATTTCTCGTCGTCTGGAATCATTTATCGAAATGATATAACCAATATCTTTGCCTGTCGATGACAGAGCATTCCATTCATTCGTTGGAATTGGCATCCATCGGACGTGAATTGCACTTGAATTCACCGATTGTGCTAAGAGAATTTGCGGTACACTCGATGGAACATCAGGTTTCGTTCGAAAGAAGTCCGTTGGTTGACTTGTGTTACTTATTCCTTTGACATTGACAGCGGACATTCGAACACGATAGAATTTGTATGGATGTAGATCATGTAGAATTAAAATCGATTGTTCGATGCGAAAGGATTGAGTTTTTTCCCATTGAGAATTGTTACTTTTCATTTGTAATTCGACAATATATCTCAAGATATTCGTTTTGCCCGTGTAACCAACTAGGAATCGAATCATAGCCGAACGTTGTTCGATGGAAATTACTTGAAGATTCGTTGGTGGCGATGGCATTTCAGGTGGATAGCCCGATTCAATCGAAGCTGAACGTTTAAGACCGAAACCTTTTCGCGTTTTAGCTCGAACACTGATCGTATACCAAGTTGTTGCCGAGAGATTCGTGATTTTATAAGTTGTTAATTCAGGTTTGATTTCGATTTTTGTCGAATCGAATGTATTATTCATTTGATACCATTCGAGTTCATAACCGATCAATACTCCGTTGAGTTCAAGTGGTTTTTGCCAACTAAGATCCAATGATGTATCGTAGACATTGGAAAATGTTAAATTTTCGATTTGATCCGGCACATCTTCGAGTGTTTGCACGACGACAATCGGCGATGACCACGGTCCCTGTCCGATTTTCGTTGCACAATTAATTCTAATTGAATAATTTGTAAATTTCTTGAGATTATCAATCGATAGTTGATACATTTCAATAGGTTTGGCTTGTTGTTCGTGATGAAGAGTTAAATTTCGATTTAAATCGACTAATTCAATTCGAAATGAACTGAGAATTCCGTTGATATATGAAGACGATGGGCCTTCCCATTGAATTTTAATTGCTGTTGAATTCACTGGTTCATATCGAAGAATCGTCGGCGCTCGACTAGGCACGCCTTCGGACGTTCGAACTCGAACGATCTCACTTGTTGGACCGGCTCCAACATTATTCACCACGGAAACTGAAATTAAATACGATTCCCATGTTAACAAATCTCGAAGAACAAATGATTGTATCGACGCATTGATTCGTACGGATTTCCAATTTAAATTCGGATAATTCAACGCATAATTCACATTATAACCAATCAATTGCCCATTGACAGTCGACTCAATCGGTTTAGTAAATTCAATTAACACCGATGTCGAGTCTCGTGGAACAGCTGTCAAAGATTGAACAGTTCCACTTGGAATCTCTTCGGGCAGAGTTATATTATTACTCGGCGCACTAATTTGCCCTTCGCCTAATTGATTCCAAGCTGACAATCGAAATCGATAGGTGGTAAACGGTCGTAGGCCGTGAATTAACGTCCAAGTTTTCGGTTGATTCTTTTCGACAATAACATCTTCTTTGATTTGCCAGCCGAGATCGTCGTACATCGATGATGAATCACTGTGACTGTCTTTCATTTGAATCGTATACCGTTCGATGGGAATATTACCGTCGAAATTCGGTATCCAAGTGAGATTGACTGCGACCGATCGACGAATTGTATCGTTGATAAGCGACGCTCGAACGAATGTTGGCGGCCAAGGTAATTCAATAATCGTCACTTCAATCGATCGGGTATCATTTCCAGCATCGGACTCAACCGTACAAGTATAATTTCCAGTATCTTGATTTTGTGGTGTGTCGATAAAAATCGTCGTTTCATTGTAAAACCGATTGCGTGCAATTGGTTGATTGTAATTGAAATACCAACGGACTCGTTTCGATACATCGTCTTCGCTGAAAACGTGACAAACGAGTGTCAATGATTGAGCTTTGACGATTTTCATTGTCGATGGCAGTGAAACGATGCGTGTGCGTCGTCGAACAAGTAAAGTTGTTCGTGCATGTGCACGACCGAGGATATTCTCAGCTAAACATTCGTATTGTCCTGAATCGTCACGAGCTGTATTCGATATCGAGAGAATATTTGACATCGAATTCAATTGAATTCGTTCGTTATTCGACAATTTAAACCAAGTAACATTCGGTTGAGGCGAACCATTGGCTGTACAAGTCAATTGAACATCAGTTCCATTGAAAACAACAAGATCTTTACTGACAACGACTGTTGGCGGTTCGCTTTTGATTTTCAACCAAGTCGAACGCGTATCTTCACCGACGTCATTCGTGAGAAAACATTGGTACATGCCTTGATCATTCCATTCGACGGAATTGAGAATTAGTTGATTGTCGAGCAATTGAATTCGATTATTCGAATCATTCGTCAATCGAACAGCATTTTTATACCAACTGACATTGAAATTCGTCGACAAACGAGAACCATCGCATGTAAAAACAACTCGTTCTTGTAAATCAACATTTTGAATTAGAGGAAAGTTCGTTGTAATAATCGGCACACCTCGAACAAACAATTGTGCACTTGCATTAAGAAACACCTCGGTATTCTGAATTCGAACATGACATGAATAAACACCTTGATCATCACTGATGATACCACGAACTTCTAGAGTTCGATTGTACGGGCCGATATGAAATCGTCCGTTGTTTTGATCGATGAGAATCGAATTTTTCTTCCAGATAATTTCAATTGGATTATTCGAATTTGCAACACATTCAAATGATTTAATTGCGTCGCCGATGGTCGCAAATTGATCGATTGGTTTTACAATGAGATCGACGAGAGAATTCTCGAACGATGTTGTCTTTCGATTGTTGACTTGCAAACGAAAATCAGCCGATTGTCTCGTTCCACCGACGAAAATATTTTCAATAATAGCAAAATAGATTTTCTCATCTTGATATTCAGTATTTAAAATAACGAGATTATGTGTTGATGTAATGAAATATTTGTCATTGATCACAATACGTGTATGATCACGTGATGATGAACTTGATTTCATGTACCATTGAACAGTTGGTTCAGGTGACGAACTTATACTGGGCAATTCGAGGACGATAGCGTCAGATTCGTAGACATTAACGAATTGATCGCGTTGAGGATTGACAAGACCATCGAAATACCAAACAGTGAGACGTGCTGCTTTACTAGCAACAATGCCGACTTCATTTTTAGCTAGACAACGATATGAACCTTGATCTTCTTTTCTTGCCGAAGGAATTTCGAAGTAACTGAATGAAGAATAATTTGCAGTTAAATTCTCCCATTCACGTAACCACATGTATGTCGGTGGTGGATAGCCGATTGCATTGCAAGTAAACACTTTTCGAGAACCTAATGGAACATCGTTATCACTTGATTCACGTAGAATAATTGGTGCTTGTAATTGTTCACTGGATATGGTGGAAACAAAGAACGTAGAGACTATACACAAGTAGTTAAACAACAACATATAGGAAAGATGATGATATGTACATTCAATGGACGATGAAATCTAAAATAATAACGAACAATAGACAAAAAGGAAACGAATATGTTATTATTTCTCCATATGTGACAGTTGACCGACCGTTGACACCTTTTGAAAGGTATGAATAGATGAGTCATCATCGATGACCAATGACCATAGTTTCTCAATTGACCTTCGCCTGTCACCACTTGTAACATCTTCTGCCCTCTATATCCCTTGGATACCACCTACACATAACGCGTAAAGCTGTTTTTTTCGTGTTTCATTCTTCGAAAAAAACAAACAAACATGGCAAAAATTCAGAATGTTCTATTTTTAATATGGCTCGACAGTAATATCGATGAAAATTCTACTGATTGTCAAAATACAATCAGTCAATTGCAACAAGTAATCAGCTCAGTGAATATCTTTACTGATGGTGAAGCATGCCTTCGATTTGTGAAAAATATTGCTGATGCCCAAGTATGTTTGATTATTTCGGGAACATTGGGCGAACGTATTGTTCCGCAAATACATAATTTGATTCAAGTGGATTCGATTTTTATTTTCTGTAATAATAAAACGTATCATGAAAAATGGGTGAAGAATTGGCCAAAAATTAAAGGTGTTTTCACTGAAATCAAGTCGATATGTACAGCTGTCAAAATGACTGCTCGTCAAAGCGAACAAGATTCGATTTCAATGAGTTTTGTCGATACAAATGTGACCTTATCAAAAGATCAAATCGAACCATCTTTTATGTACACAACTATATTAAAAGAAATTCTATTAACTATTCAATTCGAAGAACAACATATTCGAGATTATATTGAATATTGTCGAAATATGTTTGCCAATAATCCTAATGAATTAAAACTAATCGATAAATTCGAGAGTCAACATAGGACAAAATCTGCTGTATGGTGGTACACATACGAATGTTTTTTGTATGTTATGTTGAATCGTGCTCTACGACAAATGGACGGAAATATTATTATCAAAATGGGATTTTTTATTACGTATCTTCATCAACAAATTGATGAATTGTATAGAGAACAGTTGAAAGCAGGCAAATTTAATAAAAGTTTTATGGTTTATCGTGGACAAAAAATGGCAAAAGTAGAATTCGAAAAATTACAAAAGATCAAAAATGGTTTATTATCATTTAATAATTTCCTATCGACAAGTAAGAAACGTGAAATTGGAATGAATTTTGCCAGTAGTAATGACATTGTTCATTCGGATAACGTGGGAATTTTGTTCGTTATGACTATTGAACCTCATCAATCGACAACATCATTTGCATCAGTTGCTCACATTAGTGATTTCGGTACCAGTGAAGATGAAATACTTTTTGCGATGCATTCCGTTTTTCGGATCAATGAGATTAAGCCGATAAATGAACATCGGAATGTCTACCAAGTGAATCTAACTCTTACTACTGACAAAGACAAAGATCTTCAGATATTGACTGATCGTATTCGAGAAGAATGTGCTCCGAATTCGAAAGGATGGTTTCGAGTAGCTTTAGTTTTGAATAAAATGGGTCAATTTGAAACGGCACAACAAGTTTATGAAATGTTATTGGAACAAGAAACAGTGGAAAAAGAGAAAGCAGTTATTTTCAATCAACTTGGCCAAATGATGCGTCAAAGAGGAAAATATAAAGAAGCTATTTGTTTTTACGAAAAAGATCTGGAAATTAGTCAAAAAACACTTTCTCCCAATCATCCTGAATTAGCCGTGTCCTACAATAACATTGGAGTAGTATATGAAGAAATGCACGACTATACTAATGCATTATTGTATTACGAGAAAGCACTTAAAATTAAACAACAAACACTTCCATCGAATCATCTTGATTTCGCTGGATCCTATAATAATATTGGCAATGTATATGATGAAATGGGTGAATATGCTAAAGCAATTTCATCGTACGAACAAGCACTCGTGATTAAACAACAATCACTTCCTCAGACTCATCCTAGTTTAGCTACAACATACAATAATTTAGGAACGACATACGAAAGAATGAAAAACTATTCGAAAGCACGGTCTTGTTTTGAAAAAGCAGTTGATATCGCACAGAAATCATTGCCAGCAACTCATCCAACGTTAAAGAAATGTCAAAACGATCTCGAGAGAATCAAAACGAAGATGTAACTTTTCTTTTGTTTTTTTTCCACAAATTTCCATGTGTTTCATTGCGATTTTGTTCATTCATATATCATTTAATATCAGATCCTACGTCGTAAATGAGATAGTTATATTGATTTGAAGATAAATCGTATAAAAGAAAGGAAGAAAGAAAGAAAAAGGAATGAAATCACGTTTTCTTCTTTAGTGTTTCATTTATACGCTAATAGATATAGGTGATATCTGCCTATTGAAGATATTCAATTTTGATGATTTGATATTGGAAAATATTACGATATGAAAACGGCAAAATTGCAAACGAATACTGATCATCGTATCCAAAAGTACATCTTCCAATCAGTTCCGTCAAAAAAAAGGTGTACGACAGGGGAGCTGCATATAGACCCGCTTTTATTTATTTTATATTATTACGATATACTGGAAGCATTATTCATTCCATCTAAATAAAGAATAGTCGAAAAATTTAATAGCCAACTTTATTGATCTGTTCATCTATGGTTGGACTCTAAAAACATCAAAATTAAGCATCTATACCAAAAATCAAAGAAATAAACTTTTTTCAACGGTACTTCGAACTAATACCAGGGTCATTGAAGACTTCCTCCAGCACAAACTGTCAATTTTATATTTAAAAGAATATCTAACCAACTCAAAAAGATTTTCGAACAGCACCGAACTGATAGACTGAGATTTATTTAAAAATCCTTGTATATATTTCGAAATAAATCTAGGTAGCTCGTCATTGCGATAGTAACTTGACTAATGGATATCTGTTTATCATAATTTTATGCTCTTAAGCGTATAATAAAAAACAGAAGTAATCATGTTGATTATTTTCTATGGCTAAAGCCATTTGAAGTAGCTCCTCATCACTTATTTCGGGGATTGCATAATGATTCGAGTTGTTTGCTGCAGCGACTTGAGTTACACTCATGAATTTGAGTTCAATGGACGATTTTGGCGCATGCTGTTTACATTGAACTGATGAACTTGTGCATGTCATTTATCTTTTTGCTTGATGGTCAATTTCATCAGATATGGTCCGAATACTTCGCTATGCGATTGACAACGTCTTTACGTACTTCTGCATGTAAACTGTACGTGATAAATATTTTCGTCGACAAACGGTTGTAAGAAATTCCATTCGCAGAATATTGATCGCGCTCATGTGTGAAATTAAGTTTTATGCCACATGGTAAAAAAATGTCATAGTGGCATGATTCTGGGATTTTTTCCACTTTAATTTGATGATTTGTATATTTTAAAGATATCATTTGAGGGTGTTTAATACTGTTTTCCATCACTGTCTCAAAATCATCTACTCTTCAAGGTGAGATATTTATTATGTTGATATTTTGTTGTTGAGTATCATGAAATGGTAGTTGATGCACAGTGTTAACGACACATCCTTCAACAATTAAAAATTTCTAAAAATCGCTAATATTGCTAATGAATTTCATAGCCGATCGACGTTGTTCACTTGTATATGTCGGAAAGTATGTATTCACTGAAGAGTTCAGTAAATATTGAGAAATTTTATTTCGTTAACAACTTAACGTTAAAAATGTTTTACCTTTTAAAATCTTTTCTTCATGTTCGTTTAAATTCCGATTTAAATCAGTTGCCCAGCAGTATAATTCATAGTTAATAAATCCGAAGTCTACTGGATTGAAATTAGTATTAAAGGACAAAAGTCTTGAATAGCATTGAAACAATGGTGTAAAGTAAGATTGACATAATTTTCCAAATCCTTCAATGCTAAAGCACGAATGAATAGAGAGCTTGTTTTGTCAATTAATACGAGTTTATCATTAACCAGCTCACACTCGTCCAAATAATTGTCGAAACACATCATTAGTTGTTGGTGCAATTGACAAAAATTGATCGTCGTTATTTACAATTTGTAGAAAGTTGGTTTAATAAATATCAGATGAGTAACATTCATTCTTAAGGAATTGAAGTTTGAGATAAGAAAGAAACTGATCTTAGTAAATGCAATAATGATAAAAAATAATTATCATGCAACCTAAAAACTTTAATGGGCAATTAATGCCCTGACAAAATTGTAAATTTATTAATTATGCATGAATTGAATACAGTAGAAAGTCTCTATTGTGAAAATGAAATCTTTTGAAAAAGAGGAAGATCATTTAAAGTTGTTGGAATAGTGTAATGCTGTCTACCTTGAGAAATCTGTTTAGTATAATATTGGTCCCACTTAAAATCTACTGTATCAAAATTTGGTAACTAACCAGTGTGTAATGTTGATTGATATGTATAAACAGATGCAACTAAATCATCAATTCCAAACATAAACTGATCTTTAGCTTGATAACTTTGACTGTCATTATTAAAATCATCGAACATTGGTCGTAGAATAAGCGTACCATATTGACATGAAATATTCAAATGATATTCAGCATAGTCAAGTAATCTAATAGGTTCAATGATGTGTTGACTATGATTAAATAGCAAACCTTCATTTGGACCATCTTCGAATATCGTTACCGTAATAATTTTCTTTGTATCAACAATTACATTTGCAGAAATTGCAATTGTTCAGTTATAATAAACGATGCTAGATGATGACATCTTTCATTTGTTACATAATATTATTTAATTGGTCCTGTGAAATCTGTATGATTCAATGTGATATGCAATGAAGCTGATTATTGATAATTTCAGAAAATGTTTACTGTTCAAGGTTTACTAAAATTTCGTCGTTTTCCATTATCTTATCAAGTCGCCTACAAAACGACTTCACGATCATTTGGTTTTACAGAAAAACTGGATCAGCAAATGATCGAATTTGTAAATTCAAAACAATATAAACAAGCAATAAAATTGTTCAAACAATCCAAAGGACATACAGATGTTTCGATCAACATGGCATTGAAAGCATGTACTTTATTGAAGAATTATGAGTTTGGAAAACAGATTGAACAACAACTCTCTGTTCGTTCACAACAAAATGAGTTTATTCAAAGTTCATTGCTCCAATTGTATAGTAAGTTTATCTTATGTTCTATAACAAGAATTGTATAAGATGTCAGTTTAGTGCATTGTGGTGATATGAAAGGTGCAGAACGTATTTATGCGAAAATTAAGAATGTATCTAATCGAGTATATACGATCTTATTCAAAGGTGAAAATTATCATCAATGAATTGAATGTTCATATATTTATTCTAGGATTTATTATGAATGATCAAGCAGAGAAAGTTTTAGATTTAGTTGATCAAATGAAAGTTAAACCTGATCAGTATAATTTGACGATGATATTCAGTGCTTGTGCTAAAGTGAAGAATGCTCGAGCAAAAGCAATTGGAATAAAATTATTCGATACAATGCCTAATCACTTCAAGACAGATGTTATTTTATTAAATGCAGCATTGAATATGTTGATTTCTATTGATGAAATAGATCGTGCTGAAATATTATTCAATTCGATCAAGCGAAAGGATGTAGTGAGCTATGGTGCTTTGTTAAAAGGTAAACAATTATTTAGCAAAGAAAAGTAAAATTTGAACGATGATTTGTTCAGGATATGTTGAGAAAGATATGAACGAGAAAGCACTGCATTTATTCGAACAAATGCATATCATTCCAGACAATATTATTTATACACTTGCATTCAAAGCATGTGCTCAACTTAACAATGAGCGTGCACAAATTATTGGAAGACAATTGCTTGCTAAAATATCAACTAAAGCGCATATTGACAATACAGTATGGAATTCAGCAATTCATATGTTAATGCAATTTGGTAATGTAAATGATGCTGAACGTATATTTAAATCATTGAAGAACATAAATATTGTCAGTTATGGTACCTTGATGGAAGGTATAAGCTTTTTAAAAAACAGCTATTGCAGTGTTATTTAAAAGAATTGTAGGTTATTTTGCAAATGGTATGCATGAAAAAGTTCTTGATCTGTTCGAGCAAATGTCAATTGATCCAAATAATGTTGTTTATACAATTGTTTGCAAAGCTTGTGCTGAACTTAAAAATAATCGAGCAAAAACAATTGGAATGAAACTATTTGATAAATTAACCAATGTCGATGAAATGTTATTGGCAACAGTAGTTCATATGTTGATGAATTTTGGTGAAGTGGATCGCGCTGAAAAAGTTTTTGAGTCAATGTTACAAAAGAACGTCATTAGTTATGGTTCAATGATACATGGTTTGATTTTTATTAACAGAAAATCTATTGAGACAATCAATCGGCTTTATTTAGGATATGTCGAGAACAATTTAAATGAAAAAGCTTTGGATTTATTCGAACAAATAGCAATCAATCAGGATGAAACTATTTTGCCAACTGTTTTCAAAGCATGTGCTCAACTGAATAATGAACGTGCACAAGTCGTTGGACGACAATTACTCGAACACATACAGAAACAGTCGACAATTAACAATACAACATGGAACTCAGCGCTTCGTATGTTGATGAAGTTTGGTGATATAAATGGTGCTGAATATTTCTTTGAATCGTTGCCAAACAAAGATGTAATTAGTTATGGTATCATAATGTCAGGTAGAATCTTTCAAAAACTTACAAAAAAATATTTATTTGACATGATTTTAGGATACATTGATAACGATATGAGTGAGAAAGCACTGAATTTATTCGAACAGATGGAAATTGATCGAAATGAAGTGATTTATACACTTGCGTTCAAAGCTTGTGCTCAACTTAACAATGAATGTGCACAAATTATTGGAAACCAATTACTAAATGAAAGATTGAATATATCGGAATTAGGTGATACAACGCGAACATCAGCAATTCATATGTTAGGAAATTTTGGAGATATAATTAGTGCTGAACAATTATTTGAATCGTTGAAGACAAAAGACGCAATTAGTTATGGTATCATGATGAAATGCTATAATATCAATCGTATGGCATCGAAATCTTTGAAACTTTTTAAACGAATGAAACAAGAAAATATTACTCCGACACCTGTTACTTTCACTTTTCTTTTACAAGCATGTGCTCAAATTGGTTTGCCTTTCACTGCTCGCTCTATTATTAATCAAATTCCACTGGAATTACATGGCGAGATATATATTGCAAATGGCTTGATCAATGTTTTGGTATTATTCTATCATATTGATCTTACAAGAATTATTCTTCATCTTTACTTATTTAGGGTAAAATTGGTTCAGTTGATCAAGCATATTCAATATTCAAATCAGTAAAAAGTCCTGATGTTTATACTTATAACATCATGAGTAATTGATTTTCAGTTTGTTAATTACATCATTTATTATTTTGCTGATTTTAGTGAATGCATATGGTCTCAGCGGGCGAGGTGTTGATGCTATTGATTTATATTATCAAATGCCTTACGATCAATGGGATGAAATATCTCATACTGCTGTGTTGAATGCATGTTCACATTCTGGTTTAAGTAATCAAGCTCGTTCGATATTTACCAAAATCAACAACAAAACTGAACGAATATATACAACAATGGTTTGCATTTAATCTTTTCGTTCTCATGAAGATTTATATTTGAGTATTTCTTGTAGATCGATTGTTCCAGTCGATTACAAATGTTTGATGAAGCAGAAAAACTCATTCAAGAATACGAGCAACTTTCGAAACAATTTTGTTTATCAATGTATAGTGAGTAATTCATTTTGTTTGTTTTAATCGTTGTTTTTTTCGCTGTTTAGTGTCTGTGTTGTCGGGTGCAAGAAATGCTCGTAATTCTGTTTTAGCATCGAAATTATATAAGAAGATGCAACAGATCTTTCCCAATGAGAAGGATGGCCTTATTTCTGCTTCGATTCTCCTGTCAAATATTTATATGTCGATCGGTGATGATGAACAAGCATCAGCTATTCGACAATATCGACTCAATAACTACGGTCGAAAAGTGACTCCAGGTGAAGCAAGTACCGAAGATAATGATGAAATATTGGTAAGCAATTATATTAAAAGAAAATTTGATAATTATCAAAGTATACTTTTGATTCTCTTTAGATATTCAGAGCTCACGATCGTTCGCATCCATTTTCAGATGAGATTCATGCTGAAGCAATGATGATCAGCAATGAGCTACGTCAACATGGTCATCAATTCGACGGAAGTTGGGTCACTCGACCGCTTGAAGAGACTGAAACAGTTGAATCAGTTCTCTGTAGTCATAGTGAACGACTTGCAATTGCTTATCATTTTATTCGTGGTAAAAAGCCATCGAATATTCACGTGGTAAAAAACTTACGTGTTTGTGGTGATTGTCGTAAGTTGATGTATTTTATAAATGCAATGATAAACTATGTTTTTTCTTTGTAGATGAAGCAACAAAATTAATCGCAAAGATTCGTCAATGTGAAATATTTGTACGTGACGCCAACCGCATGCATCACTTCCAAAAGAATGGTCAATGTTCATGCAATGACTATTTCTAGATTTT
>ERZ778027.1451-NODE-1451-length-39364-cov-12.315220_pt1 | contig 39364 bp, 44 predicted proteins | sample MGYA00375757_ERZ778027 | MGnify/ENA primary metagenome ERZ778027 (study PRJEB29350, sample SAMN05389817) | bioreactor metagenome | isolation source: Ammonium sulfate bioreactor | place: South Africa: University of Cape Town | collected 2014-02-18 ...
CTGCCACCAAATCATCCTGATTTGAGAAGACTAAAAGCTAATCTTGATAAAATAAATAATCGATGGTAATCTTATCTGTTTGCTTTTTTGTGACTAAGGAAATAGATGAAATATAGACTGTACGTGTTTCAGTAAAATGAGAATCTCTTGGTTGTATTGAAAAGTTTTGCGGAAGCACTGTTCCAATTTCGAAACCAATTTATATCTCATCTCACATATTATGCAGCTGTTATTTATTGACAGAAAGAAGAGTGTTGTGAACAGTTAGACAGATATCAAGTGAGAAAGGGCTACATTTGCTATTAAAGCAGTGTTGATTTTGGGAAGTGTTAAAATTTACTCTAGTTCATCTTTAATCTAATGTAAACATATAAAGGCCAAGATATTAGCCAAGTTTTCGTAAGTGTACAGCCGTTTAAAAGGACTGTTATGGTGCATCGTAAAATCTTATGTCGTAGAGAAAAGCGTATGTGAATGGACAGAAGAAAAGACTGAAAAAAGAAAGTGACATTCGTTTTTAAAATTCACAAATATTGATAACAAATTCTGTTGGTGAGAATCATTACGTACAAAATGTTTGGTTTGACTTGGCTCGATGTTTCATAGAAACATCAGATAACTCTCAGATTCAAAACATTTACCAATTGTAAAAAATGTCAAGCTTATATAGTAGCTTGAGCGATTGATGAATAAGTTGGTCTAACTGTCAGTGGTAGTGTTAGTTGATCTATCAAAACTCAAATCTTGTTCAGGCTAAAAAATTACCCTCACCTCAAGTCATAACTACAGAAAAAGATCTAATTAAACAGATAATGTCGAAGAATTTCGCGGAAACTATTCTCCTGACCTTTGTCTATATTAGTTAACAAAAGATGAATTTCTCAATCAATCATTCTACACTAAAAACATCGATTTGACTTTATGTAATTCGTTTCTTTCTTCGAGATATTCATAAAGTCTTAAATGATTATCAATGTTCTCGATTTATCCACCATCAAGATAGTAATTATGCTACAGTGCATTTTTTTTTGTCATCTGCCGACATCTTTAATTGTAAACTACCAATCATAAGAAAAATCAACGAATGTCTATATAGCCCAATCTAATCTAATCTCGGTAACTGGTTATTGTTATATGTGTGTCATCAGAGTATTTTTTCTTACGGGTCAAATTCTCTAGATGATGTCAAGCGAACAAGTTCGAGAAGATACCGCGTTGGATGTTATCGAAAAGATCTTTCAAGATCTTCGAAATTCGTTCAATCAAGGTAAAACAAAACCGATCGCATGGCGACGAAAACAAATCGAGCAAGTTTATAAAATGTGCGATGAACAACGAGATTATTTTGCTCGTGCAGCCTATGCTGATTTTCAGCGACCAAATTTCGAAACAAAATTATTCGATTGTGGTTCAGTAAGATATTCCGTTCATCCGAACATATATATCTCTCTCTCGCCTAGATTCGAAATGAATGTATTCATGCATTGAATCATCTCGATGAATGGACAAGTGACGAGAAGGTTTCGGACGCAATAGCCTACGCAACATTGGATAAAATGATTCATCCAGAACCATTAGGCGTAGCATTGATTATTGGCGCATGGAATTATCCATATTTAGTCACTATTACGCCATTAATCGGTGCGCTTGCTGCTGGTAATTGTGCCGTTCTTAAACCATCCGAATTGGCACCACATTCAGCAACAGCTATGGCAATTATGATCGAAAGATATTTGGATAAGGATTGTGTTCGTGTTGTTCTCGGTGGTATCGAGCAAACACAAGCCGTTCTAAAAGGAGATATTGACAAAGTTTTCTATACGGGCTCGACAGTCGTTGGAAAAATTGTTATGAAAGCTGCTGCCGAACGAATGATTCCAGTTACATTGGAATGTGGAGGCAAAAGTCCAGTGTATGTTGCTGATGATGCAAATATTGATATTTGTGCTCATCGAATCGCATGGGGTAAAGCAATCAATTCTGGTCAAACATGGTAAATTGAATTGTCGTTGTTTTGTTTTTGTTTTAAAAAACTTAATCGAATAATTCTAGCTTAGCACCTGATTATATTCTTTGTTCAAAATCAGTCGAAAATCGTCTTGTACCCGCAATAATCAACGCTTGGAAACAGTACTATACTGAAAATCCATTGAATTCAGATTCCTATTGTCATATTGTCAACAGTCGACATTTTCAACGAGTCAAAAAATTAATCAATACAGATAAAGTTGTCTACGGTGGACAAACCGATGAGAATGTGAATTATATTGCACCAACAATTCTGTACGTACTTTTATTCGATCACAATATGAACTCGAATTTTATTCTTTCTATTTCATTCAGAACCAATGTAACAGAGGACGATGCTGTCATGCAGGAAGAAATCTTCGGACCTATTCTTCCAATTTTAACCGTCAACAATGAACGTGAAGCCATTGCATTTGTCAACAAACGAGACAAACCATTGGCTCTCTATGTGTTCACTGCCAATAAAAATCTTGCCAAATCGATCATTAATTCAACAAGTGCAGGTTCGACTTGTGTGAATGATGTTATTTTTCAATGTGCACCATTGAATTTACCATTTGGTGGCGTTGGTGCAAGTGGTCTCGGTGCCTATCATGGCAAATATTCGTTCGATGCATTTAGCCATCGTCGATCGATTGTCTACGCACCGAATTGGACGGAGAAATTGGTTTCCAAACGTTATCCACCGTATAATGCCAAACGTCTCGCATTTTTAGAGAGTCGAACAAAAGTCAATCGTCGTTGGCGATTTTTGCCGCGATCATCATTTTGGTTTTGGGCTTTTTTTGCTTTATTTATTGCTATAACAACACGTTTTCTTAATCGAAAAGTTTAATAACTGCTAATTTAATTTCATCTAATATATTTTTTAGATTAATAAAAAAAAGAAAAAAGAACTCGAATTTCTCAGTAATAGACAAAAAAGAAACATTCTTTGGTGCTAAATGCAAGAGACAATAGGAGATACGACTTATAATTGGACTGATATAACCAGTCAATTTGCTAATGTTTGCCGACAATTACCAATTGGTGAAGTTATACGTGATAATGGTTTCACTCTGTTCGAAGCAATGACAGCTCTTGAACTCATGGATCCTAAAATGGACGGTGGTATGTCAATAAAAAATTATTTTCAAGAACAAAAACAAGGCAATCGAATATTAACATTGAAACAATTAATTGAAAAGAATCTTCTCAAAATCGAACAATTCACTTCAATTGAACTCATACATCTATTCGATCAATTATTTTCAACATTTCATATGTGGTTAGATGGACATAGTCTTGCATTAACATTATTTACTTGTGTCTATCTTCATGATATATCAATTATCAATGATCATAATCTACGTACGATTTGTTATACATTTATTAAATTAATCGATTATATTCGAGAAAGAATTCTATTAAAAGCTGGTCTTTTCGAAGAAGAAGATTTTAGTGGAACATTGACATATAATTTTCCATTCTATCGAGAGAATATTAAAGATCAAACATGTTTAAATGATTTGAAAAAATGTGAAGACGATTTAAACAAACGTTTACGAGCATTAAAACATGAAGAAAATCAAAATCAAACAGAAATTCTCGCTACACAACAGTTAATCTATCGAATGAAATTTTTACGTTCATTTTTTGCTTTAGTTTTAAAATTTAATGATGCAAACGAGAAAACAAATGAACAGACGTATCTCAATGCAGATGAAATCAATAAATATGTTAAACAAATCGAAGAATTCTTAGGCGCAATTCGACCATCTCAAATTACAAACGATGAATCAACAACCACCGATGAAACATCTCAACTATGGATTGTTTCATCATCGATTATTGACATATCACGATCATTCGATCCTTATTATAACTATCGGCAACTACCTCCAGCATTTAATCGTTTTATTCGTCAATTAATATCTCCATTATCAGTTTATTCATCATTGATCACTATTTGTCAACAAATTCGTAAACTTCTCGATATTAATGATAAACGAACATTGAAACAAGCATTTGAATATTTTCTCGAATATTCAACGTATGAAAAACCGTCGTTATTCATTCGTTCGATACTTCTTCTTGCTTATCTACCATCGGCACAAGGTTGTCTATTAAGTTCACGAAAAATTTTCGGACAAATATCATTTACCGAACAAGTTAAACTTGAAATTCGCTCATTTATTCTTCCACCTTTACTAACACTAAAATATATTTCAATCGATCATGAAACATTAAATTATGCTGAGAATTTTTTTCAACGTTCATGCGTACCATTTTCGAATCTATTCTATTCGTTATGCAATAATCGAGCACGAACTCGAGAAAAACTATCGAATCTCTTAGATGAATTCAGTGTACTTCAAGATGAAAGTGAAAAATTAGATCAATGGTTACAAAAATATTTTCTTCAACATCTTCTACAATCAAATTTAACGACACAGTTAAATACTCAAGCATTTCTTCTGATTGAAAAAACATCCTATTTCTTTCAATTTATTCTTCATTGGACGTTAATTATTATGGAATGTTATTTATTGATGGGTTTTGATTTAACATTATATTCAAAACGTGAATTCTATGATGTATATTTTTATCTAGCACAAATTCTTTTCTTCACACATATTAATGTTTATAAAACATCAACAAATATTCTCAATACAACAAGTTCATATTTAGCTCAAATCAATCAAAAATATCAGCAAACAAATAGAACTTTACCAATACTGAATCCATTCATCAATCAACTGAATAATTTTATTCAACAACATTCAATCGAGGATCAATTCAACGAAATATTCAATGAAACAAATTCATCGCAGAAAAAACCGAAGAAAAAACTACAAAATCATTCGTCAACAACGAATATTGACCACCATGAAAATGAACTTCTAATTATCAATGGGCATTTTACTATGTGTACGGCTATGCATAAATGTTTGAAAGCACTGGAACTCGATAAACGTTTGAAATTTAGCAAGTAGGTCAAAGTCGACTGAGTCACACACACATATCAATAAGAATGACCTCGAAACAAAAAAGATAATCATTTTTCTTCGTTTACCCTTAAGATAAGAAGACAAAGGACAGTTCTTTTTTTGTTCTAGTTCGGACCCTAATTATTTTCTTCGTGATGAAACCCGTTATTGTCATCGATTTCTTCCATTTGCTAATCTCTGCGCACCTCCGTATATGTCTCATACAGAATTTCTTCAAATACAAAACTTAAGCGATGCTCGTTTGCCAATTAAAGATCTATATCAAGAAGCCATTCATAATTTTACTCAAGCGAAAACATATTTCGAAACGTATTTCAATCGTATGACAACATCGAATAAACAGCCAACAAATCTCTCACGAACATTTACAATTGGTTTTACATCATTGATGGATGTTGAATCCTACATACGCATAGCGAAGACGAACGGTGTTGTTTTAAAATTATTATCAAGTGGCCATAAACCTGAGATGAAAATTGATTTCGATTTTAGTTTACATGCTCATTATCCAACATTAAAACTGTGATTCTCGTTTTGTTTGTTTGTTTGTATGTTTTGTAGTTTGCGTCAATTCTGATCGATTTTGCTTAAAAACAGAAGAAGAAGAAGAAGAAAGAAATAACCTAGATATAAAAGAATAGCTCTCTTGTTTAAGATAAGCTTTTTTTTCTCCAGGACATACATATCGAGATTTGATGATTGTTTAATTTATGTTCTTATTGAAACAGATTGTTAAACAAATAAAACCACATTATTCAAGACAATTTCGAAGAATCATGGCAACAGATAACGTACTCAATAGTCATAATGTTGATGCAATTGAAAGTAAAAGTGACGAACCGGAATTTGATTTCAAAGAATTTTATTCACGAGAAAAAACATTGGCTTTACGTGATGTTTACATTCCGTAAGTTGAATTTATCATTTTCGACGAAAAACAAAAATTATTTTCAACTTTAGCTATTGTACGGAATTGTTCTATCGAGAAAATCCATTGAAAATTGTTCGTTGTCAAGGAACATACATGTACGATCAATTAGGAAATAAATATCTCGATTGTATTAATAATGTTGCACATGGTACAATAAAAATTTCGAAGATTTCAGATTTGATCTATTGTTTTACTTCTAGTTGGTCATTGTCATCCTCATGTTGTTACACAAATCTACAAACAAATGGGTGCATGTGCAACAAATAATCGATATTTACATGATAATACAGTTATTCTTGCAGAAAAACTCGCTAAAACTGTACCGAATAGTCTTAATCAACTTTTCTATACAAATTCCGGTTCCGAAGCCAATGATCTTGCAATTCGATTAGCTCGTGAATACACAGGAAACTATGATATTCTTGTTGTTGACAAGTATAATTTCTATTTCAATCGAAATTTAAAAATCATTCTGCTTTTTTTTTGTCATAGTGCTTATCATGGCCATTTGACGAGTCTTTTCGAATTATCAACATATAAATTTAAACAAGCAAACATGGTAGCTAAAATTCCCGAACATGTTCATGTTGTATGTATTTTCGAAAATTGATAACCGATTTGAAGTTTTCATGTGAATTCAGATTCCAACACCGGATATATTCCGTGGCAAATATCGAGATATTGATTATAATAATGACGAAGCAAAACTATCGGAATTATACTTCAATGATGTTCAACAAATAGTTGAAAATGCTGAATCTCGTGGTCGACATATCGCATTATTTTTAATCGAATCATTTCAATCATGTGGAGGACAGATTATCTATCCAAAAGGTTTTCTCAAACAAACATTTACGTAATAAAAAAAACAACAACGAACAAATCTAAATCAAATTTGTTTGTTTCTGATTTAGTTATCTTCAATCGAAAGGAATTCTATGTCTCGTGGATGAAGTACAAACAGGTTTCGGTCGAAGTGGGTCTCATTTCTGGGCATTTCAATCGTACGATGAAGGTTAAATTGCATAACGAAGAATGTGTGTATGTGTTTTTTTTCTCGACTGTCTAGACATTGTTCCGGATTTTATTACAATGGGTAAATCGATGGGAAATGGTTTTCCCGTTGCTGCACTCATGACACGTCGAGAGATTACACAAAAATTCGATATGCATGGTATCGAATATTTCAATACATACGGTGGCAATCCGGCTAGTTGTCGAGCAGCTATAGCTGTACTAGATGTGATTGAAAAAGAACAATTAGCAGAGAATGCTCGAACAGTCGGAGAATATTTATTGAAGAAATTAAAAGCCATCGGTGAAAAATATAATATTATTGGAGATGTTCGAGGTCGAGGCTTTTTTATTGGCGCAGAAATCGTACGAAATCCGACAACACGAGAACCAGGCATTGAAGAAGCCAAAGAAATTAAATACAAGTACGAGAAAAGTTCTTTTTGTTTTTGAATAAATAATCTTCTTTCGTAGACTTCGTGAACATATGATCATTATTTCATTAGATGGTCCTGATCATAATGTTATTAAATTCAAGTCACCTATGTGTTTTTCCGCAGTCGACGCCGATTTTCTCTGTGACAAACTCGAAACTGTTGTCAAAGATATTCAAGAACGACGACAACAACAACAACAACAAACATAAATTGAACAGAATTTTTATACATATATTTTTCTTTCTCGTAGTCAGTGATTGTCATAGTTCGTTCGTTTCTTGTAATTTATTGCAGCTGAAAATTTTAATCATGCCTCACAGATTCCTTTCTTCGTTTTCATCGATATGTCGAAATAAAACATTGCATTTTTAAAATCCCATTCGCACGTAATCTTTCCCTGTTTTATGATTCACAATCAATGATGTAATTACGTTTTGTACAGTGAACGATTTATTGTGAAGAACGAAAAGAAAGAAAGTCGTGCGTCATTGGCCTATTTTTAAAAAAACTGAATGACGTTTCTTTTTTTTTCTCTCTCTCTCTTATATTTAGATTTATTCTATCGAGAGAAATAAACACAACGGATTTTCATGGGCAATTTACAAGTTCAGTGTCGAGGAAAAACATACAATGAAATCGAATTCGATCATCGTCAAAATGTGTATTTACCAAATGAAACAATCTCAGGTCATGTTTCACATCTACAAGCCACGAATGCAAGTCTTGTCTTAACTGGCGTTATATCATTTAGAAAACGAAAACGTCACGGTCTCGAAAAAGTTCAAATCACATTTTTTACAACTGAATGTCCGTTAACATCACATGACAAACAAAATTTTCAATTGAAATTAGATGAAGATCTACCACCGTCATTTAATGATATGAGTACATATCCGAATGTGACATATACAATAAATTTACTCTCAGGTAATTCAAAACGACAAACACTAGTATCGATTCCGATTTGTGTTTGCCCTCGAATAACAATCGATCGGCCACTTCTACTTACACCGTTATTCTTCGGTCCGATTGAAAATCAATCAACAAATCTTAAACTTGAAGTGAAAATAAATCGTGCTATTTTTACATTTGATGAATTAATTCAGATTTTCTACGAACTACAAAATCCAAAACAAATTCTTATTCTTAAAACTGAAATTAGCCTCGGCGTCTATTACACAATTCAATCGAATGTCTATCAAAATGATATTAGTACAGGTTTTGAGAATGCATCGAATATTTCATCACGAAATAGATTAATACGTAATAAAGTTCTTTTAAATATTCCGCATAAAATCTATTTACCTCCAACATTTAAATTTCAATATGAACACGAAAATGATGGCTTATCATTTCAGTTAAACATCGAATATAAAATACAATTTAAAGTCTTCTTTGGTGACAATGATAGTTTATGGCAAGTTGACATACCGATTGTTTTATGCAACGAAAAACTTAATCTAGATAAACACGAACAAAATGATTTTGTTGTAAATACAAATTTAAATTGAATAATAAAATTTAAAAACAGAGAGCACAATATAATTCTTAAGATGTCACTCGATGCAAAACATCGAAATGTTCATTGATTGGTTAAAAAACCAACCAGAAATATTTCTTAAACACGTGGCTAAAGGAAACAAATGAATGATGATTACTTGCTATGTTTTTTTTTCTTCTTCATCATCGAAACTAATTCGTTTTTATTGTTCTCTATTAGATATTTTTGTTTCTTCTTCTTCTTCTTCTTATCAAAATCAAACAAGCCAATTGAGATATCATGAGTTTTCTGTGGGATTGGTTCACGAGTATTTTATCATCACTTGGTAAGAAGAAGTCAACACGCGATCGATCTTAACCTTGAATATATCCAACGTTCATTTCATCTAGGTTTACATAAAAAAAGTGGAAAACTTGTGTTTCTTGGTCTTGATAATGCAGGCAAAGTAAACAAATCGATTGTTTATATTTTCGTCGTTGTTTATACTTGAATATTCTCATTGTAGACAACTTTATTACATATGTTAAAAGATGATCGACTTGCTCAACATGTACCAACACTACATCCAAGTAAGAGATCATTTCAATTGAGAAGATTGAATGGTAAAATGTCTTGTTTTTTATTAGCTTCGGAAGAACTAGTCATGGGAAATATGAAATTCACAACATTTGATTTAGGCGGTCATGCACAAGGTAAGAATGATGTTCGTTCATTAGCACAAAAAACAAACGAACGAAATGATTTGTTTTTTTAGCTCGGCGTGTTTGGAAAGATTATTTTCCCGCTGTAGATTCCGTTGTTTTTCTTGTTGATGCTGTTGATCGAACACGTTTTGCTGAAGCTAAAGCTGAACTCGACGTTTGTGTTCAAATAGTTTTTTCAATTTTCTTGTTAATCGATGATTTCTTCGACTTTTTCAGAGTTTATTAACTGACGAACAAGTAGCTAATGCTCCCATAGTTGTTCTTGGCAATAAAATTGATCTACCAGGAGCTGTCAGTGAACAAGAACTTCGTTATGTTCTCGGCATATCATCGGCAACAACTGGCAAAGGCACTGTACCACGTGCGGACATTGCCGGACGACCCATGGAACTATTTATGTGCAGTGTACTGAGACGTGAAGGGTACGGCGAAGCATTTCGATGGCTTTCTCAATATCTGTAGACGTTTCAATCAATGTGTCTTTTTTTTTTCTTTCTTTTTCTCTGTCTTCTATGCTTTATCTTCCTGATCTTCTTTATATACTCGCTCTCTATCTTTTCTTTTTTTTTTTGTTCTCCTCGGATTGATTAAGATACATAACATTATAAACAGTTGAGTTCAGTATGAAAAAGCCAACAAACAAACGCGTATAACCTTTCTGATCATCTGAAGAAAAAAAAATATGTTTTTTTTTGTATAAAAAAAGAGAAAAAAAATAAATGTGTTGGAGAATACCGTTATTTATGAATTCATTTCATTTCATTTCACTCGTCAAGGATTATATAGTTGTTTGAATGAGGATTACTCGTCGTTTGTTTTTTAATGAACGTTCGTTCGTTCGTTGGTTTTTTTTTTCTTTCGTTCGAACATTTTCACAACAAGATTCGATCATGTTCTATTCATTATTTATTTTGATTTATTTACTTTTAAATTGTTCATTATCATGTGATATCTGGAAAGCAGCTGAATGTCCACAAGGTCCATCACAAGATGATGAAGATCTCATGAAATCGAAACAATACTCCGAAGAACAATTGAGTTTGTATTGTGATGCAGGAAAAGTATTTTCAGATTGTGTTAATGAACATCTACTTTGTTGTGATATGAAAAGTGAATATTCAGCTGCATTAGCATCGCTCGATATTCAATTGAAACGTAATGCTCGACGTGTCGGTCGATATTGTGCAGATTTCAACGAAACAAATCCGATACAATATCGTTGTCGAACGACATTATTAACTTTTCCTGGACGAAGATATCGGCCAACAACAACACCAATACCGATTTGTAATTTAGAAAAAGTAATTTTCATAGACACACACAAAAAAAGCCAAACGAATAGAATTATTTTTCGCTGAATTTAGGCTGGACAAGTGTGCAGTCCAATAATCGAAAATCGTGTTCGTTTCGATCTTCGATGGTCAGCACAAGAAAAAGCGAAATGGTGTAAAGATGCATATGAATATCATGTATGTGCATCATCATATATTACAAATTGTACGATTACACCCGTGGCTTCCGATGTCGCACAAATGAATATTTTTCTTGATTATCTCGAAAAATCTGCGAATCGTCAATGTCCAGGTGGTTTATTCGGTTGCAAAGATAATTTAAATATCGAATGTCAAGATCGAATTAGCTATTTTCTCGAAAAACACGCACTGAATAATCATTCAAATCATCACGTCATTTCTGTTCTTTCGTTTATCGTTTTGTTTGCTTTTCGTTTGACTTAACAAAAAATAAAAAAAACGATGATGTCATCGAAGGCTAAGTTTTCTCTTTGCTCACTTCGCAGGATCATTTTACGCTTTTCATCCTCCACACGCAGTGTATCGAAAGGAAAAAAACGCACACGCATCGAATAATTATCGCCGCTGATGTATTTTAATAGCAACTGAGTTTCGAGTAAATAAATGAAGGTATGACGTGTACGCAAGGAGAAAAAAAGAATCTTTTATAAATATTTCTTTAGTTTATCCTTGAAAAAAGAGACTTTTTTTTTCTTTTCCTTTTCTCAAAACAGTCGACACGACACAACGATGGCAACGACCGGTATTCTTTCGACAGAGAAAGTCGCTTTCACCATCGACAACATTGTGAAAACACATATACCGTTGAATTGCTTCCCGGAGAAGAACAAAGAGCAAGAGTTTGCTGTTTTTACTACTACTACTACTACTCTTCCTATTATTTCACGTACCCAGGACAAATCTATACAGAATTATTCGCCATACCGTTGTGCACCATCTCAACGGGTAAACGAATTATTTCTATCGTGTTATTTTATTAAAAAACAAACAAATATTTTCTTCGATAAACATCCAGCTAGATTCTATATTCAACCACGAACAATGAATATCAATCAGGAATATTCGAGATATCGAGATGCACAAACGAACTATTCGAATCAAACGTTTTATGATATGTCAAGTTATATCGAAAGACCAACAACAAGCAAAAATGAGAATGACTATTCAAGATATCGAGATTCTCGTGTATGTCAATGAATTCTGTTTTTTTCTTCTTCTTGTCCTCATTTTGAATACCTATATGCAATTTAGTTGTCAAGATCAAAATCGGTTTCTCGATCACAGAAACCTGTGAAAATTCATCACAAATGCCGAGGATTAAATTACGATTCTGAAGCACAAGTTCGTCGACGAAGATTATTTTCAGCAATTCAAAGAATTTGATTTTCTTTCTCATCTAGCGTTTTCAATTTTCTGATGATAAAGTACCGTGGCACGTTGATTTCCCTGAATATAAACCAATTGAATATACAACAGCAAAAATTCAAAAGAATCCAAAAGCTGATTCTACGGATCCGTATGTGAATAGATTCTTTTGTAGAATTTTAAATTAACCTCAAAATTCAGATCGGCAATCAAGAAATATAATAACATCGATGGTAAAATCGATCGAAGAAGTTTTACTGGACACTATTATATCGATCCGGAAACGAAACGACCACAAAATCCAATCGGACGAACAGGAAGTAAAAAGATTCTTCATTTAGATTTTTTTTAAACCGAATGTCTAGTGACTGGTCGTGGCCGATTATATCATTGGGGACCCAATCATGCAGGTGATCCTGTCGTAACAAGGTAGATTTTATCGAAAGGGAAAAAATTTAACTTGTATTTGATTAAAATAGATGGAAACGTGACAAGAACGGTTCGATAGTTTATCGTCGTTTGAATGTCTACGAACGTTCGAAACCTATCCTCGAATTTGTTGCTATACAAAGACGAGATACAAAACAATGGGCATTGCCTGGTGTAAGAGAACTAGTTTTCGAAATTGAAATAACGAAAAAAAATCGATAAATTAGGGTATGGTTGATCCCGGTGAAGAAATCTCTCAGACCGTTAAACGTGAGTTTCAAGAAGAAGCAGCTCGAGGTGGTGATGCCGATCAAAGTCATATCGATCGATTATTTTCAAATGGACATAAACTATTTCAATCGTATACTGATGATCCAAGAAATACAGATAATGCTTGGATGGAAACCGTTGCCATGTAAATAGTTTCGAAAAAAAAAATCGAACTTTCTCAATCTCAAATTTCTTTAGGCATTTTCATGATGAAACGGGCGAACTAACGAAATGTGTTCATTTGAATGCAGGTGATGATGCTGAACATGTTGTTTGGTGTCCAGTTGATCGTACACTTGATCTCTATGCGAATCACAAGGATTTTCTTAAAGTAGCTGTCAATAGATTAGATGCATTTTGGTAGAAGAAAACACAACACAAATGCGAGATTTTTTATTTTTTTTGTAAATACATTTAAAAAAAAACGAGAGACACGAGACACAATTGTTGATATTCGTTTTCAGACATTAAATTTTCTTTTAATCATTATCAGAATCAGATTGATTTTCTCGGACAGTTGCTATTGGTTTCACACATTCTGTAATCGATAGGTAACCCGATCTAAACAATAAAATACTTGTGCATGTGTCTTTCTTTTCTGTGTTCTTACTCTTGTAATAAACTTTCAACGTCACTAACAACAAAATCATCGCCTAATTTGTCAGTAACCGATATAAATGACGAGAGTATTTCACCACCACGATAGATTAATATAGCTGGACAACCATTTTTCCTCTAAATAAACAATTTAGTACTTTCTTTCAGAGTAGATAGTGTTCATACGAAATTATGACTCATTTGTGCTTCAGATGCTTGAATACGACAGAATTTTACATATGGATATTGCTCAGCAAGAGCATCGAAACATTTATCCATTAATTGACAACCTCTTGCTCCTTGTTCATAGACATGTACGATAATTGTCACGTTTTTATTTTCACCATCGATGGATTGAGTAAAATTATCTCGATTTAAATCAAATTTTTGTCCAAAACGAGGTCTAAATCAATGATAATATTCAATAAAATACAATATTCATTCGAAAATCTGTATCATACGCATTTAGTAATCGTTGTTGCATTTGTTCCATTACTTTCGCTCGATATTCTTTGAAAAATTCATCATCAGGATCGAATAATTCTTCTTGTTCCGCTTCTTTTTTCTTTGCTTCTTCCTCGTCCAACTAAAAAAAACAGTAGACATCGTTTTACTTTTAATAAACAAACAATCTCTCGATTACATGTGATCGACATGTCATTGTTAACTTTTTTATTAAAGCTTTTCGTTCTTTTTCTTGTTCATCGCGTTTTTCTGTTTCTAATTGTTTAAATCGTCTCCAATCTTCAATAACACCTTTCGGACCAGTCTTTTAAAAAACAAAATCAATTCAAATTAAGAAAAAAGAAACTAAATCATTCGTTTCTACATTTTCTGTGTAACCATTTGATTTTAATTCTGCTTCGGGAATAAATGTCGGTGCAGAAGCAGAAGCTGTTCGTGATCCTTCATCGGAATCATTTTCTGAAAGACGACAAAAATCAATCGAAATATTTTTGTATTTTCCTGAATTACCATTCTCATCTTCTGAACTACTGCAATAATTTTGTAATTTTTCTCCAAGTAATCGATCATCTAAGGTCGTCATTTTTCAATTGATAAACAGAAAAAATAACGTCAATCAACAACAAATAGATAGATAGATGATTCTCGTCGTTTATTAGTGAACTCTATCAACCAATAGAATTGAATTTGTCAAAAGTAATAAAACAATAGCGAGAACGAACGAACGAACTAACTTTACAAGAATATATACATAGACTAACGGTCATTGTCCATTTGGTTGAATTCAAAAAAAAAGATGACGGGACGTCGTGGCGTATTTTTCAATTCGAAATCACGTTCAATCGATACGAATATTCTAATAGAAGAGAAAATCTCAACTAATTCATCTCAAGAAGAAACCAACAGTAATCCAATTTCATTACCATCGTCAGCATCAACAGCTACAGCAGGTATTGGCAAGAAGAAATTAATTTTAAAGAATACGAAACGTACTTTAAATAAAACGATTTATTCGGGACCAAGAAAAATCTTTAGTACAAGTTATAAAGTTAGTTGATTGTGGGAAAAAAATGTCAAATTCTCTCTTCTGTTTTAAACAAAAAGGCTAATCGAGCACAATTGAATCATAAAGCTTTCTTCGGTGGAGACATCGATGAATCCAATGAACAGCCGATTTGTTCATCACAAATCACGACGACGACAACAACTGTAACAAAACGATCTATGCTTGTCAAATCGAAAAGTACGGATAATATTCGTACGACAATGACAATAACAGAAAATGGCAAGACGAAAATCATCTGTCCAAGAGATCAAAAAAAAGTAAAACAAAATCATTTCCCTCTCTCGTTGCCAGTATCGATCATAAGTCAATCGTAGATGTATACAGTTGTGCCAAATATTCGTCAGCCAACAACATGTGAAGAACTCGGAGAAACACAGAGTTATATCGATGATATGGAATATCTACTCACTGGTCTTCAACCCGATAAAATTCTTAGTAGTCGATGTTTGAGGTATTTTGTTTTTTTGTTTGTCATTTCGAAATTGCACTTTGATTTGTTCTAGTGCAATTAAATTTGCTGAATTATGTACTAAACCATCATTTCGTATGCATTTAAGAACTGAAAGTGCATTCGAACGAGTTCTTGATTTGCTCAAAGATGCATCAGACATACCGGTAAAAAATCATTTTTTCCAAATCATAATTTTATTTTTTTGTCTTTGTCGATAGAGTTTAAATCTTTGTACAGCTTATATTCTGTATGTTCTTTCATCGGATACATTAACATCGGGTATTACACCGAATATTTTACGTTTAATGATCGAATTGATTAAAAAAAGTCCATTGAAAATCGATTCAAACAATGATGAATACGAAAAAATCAAACAGAAAATCTTCAATCTTATCAATCAAACAAATCAAGATGAGATTTTCTATGAAAAACAATTCAATGTAAATACTTTTCCATATATACAATAATCAAATTCAATCGAATGCTTTAGACATGTGATATTATTCTCGAAACATTAGTAAACATAACACGAAATCATTTGAAAGATTGGCTAAGAAATGAAATTCGAACAGTCCATGGATTCGATTCTATAATTGATTCAAGTAAAAAAAAAACTTGATCATTTTCATATTGTTGATTTTTGTTTTTTCGAAACACAGTCAATACAATCGTTCAAGATCTTTCGAATAATGATTTCGAATGTTATTCAATCGGTGAAATTGTCATACGCTATCGAAAAGTTTGTCGATATATCAATATGCTCGAAGAATTCTCGAGTAACACGAACAATCATCAAACAGAATCAAATTCAACAACTCATGATCTCAATCGAATGTATATTGCACAATATCATCAATATTTACTATTTCATTCATTATCAAAGTAGAAATTAAAGAAGAAAAACAAAAAATTTCATTTATTAAAATCTTTAGATTACTTGATTTATCATTAGTTTGGTTTAAACAGTATTCTGTGATTAATGATGATAAAAATAAATTGTCGGATACATGTGAAATATTTCGAGACGGATGTAAAACAATTCTTTTACTATTAACAGTGTTGACAAATGATTGTGGTTGGTGTAGACAGATCTTGTTTTTTTTGTCAAGAAATCAAAATAAATAATTTTATTTTTCGTTTTATACAGAACTTCATTGTGATCGTTTAACGGCCGATGATCGTTTCTTTTCGAATCTACTTCAATTACTTGTGACTATCGAACAAAGTTCATTGCCTAATGAAGATAAATTCGATGTTCTTGCGCTCGTACGTAAAACAGACTTCTTCGATTGTTTGTTGTTCTATTTAACTTTTTAGGCTTTAAATTTATTAATCAATCTTGTTCAAAATACAAAACATATTTATAAACATCTCATGGAAGCAAATATGCCCGGTGATAGTACAAAGAAAATCTATGAATATCTAGCTGATGTTCGTTCGAATGTTTTTGTTTTTTAATATTAAAATGTTCAATTTGTAGATTTTTTGTTCACATGAATCGTTGGCAGCTAAAGCTGAATCTCAAGAAGAAAATGATTGGATGATGGAAGAAGAGGGAGATGATCTTGATGAACGTTTAGGTATTCAAAATACGAAAAATATTAATAATGAAAATAATGGCAATTTCAATCGAGCTTTACAAAAAGCTGCTGGTCATATGGAAAATACATTTGTTGCAGCATTTGCTGGTATTATTCTCGGTGTTGTTCTGTTACGAGATCATGTAACATATGCAAAGCAAATTCAAGTTCTTCTACCGGATAAATGTTTTGATACATTAGCATTTATTCTAAAGAAATTCTTCTTCTTTCTACGAATGTCTGTAAGTATCGATTGATTGATTTTATGGAAAATTTATTTAATCATGTTTGTTATTCGTAGCATGCGTTTACACCTTCAGGAATTAAAACACTCGAAGAAATAACAACATTAATATTTTCATTACGTGAATAAACATTTTTTTTTCTTCTTTTCTCTGTTAGTAATTTCAATTTTCATGCTCATATGCTCAGTATATCGATGATTTCAAAAGAATACAATACATAATAAAAATTTATGTTCACAAATAAATATTGATGATTATTCACAGTTCACATATGTAAATCGTTGAACGATAGGTTTACGTTTTTTCATTTGTTTTTTTTTCGACGAATACGTTCGCGTTCGTCTTTCACTGGATCAATGCCAAAACAATATTTTAATATATCCATAACAACAAGAAATATGATCGGACTTAATCCTAAAAGAATAGCAAAAGAACAGATGATTTTCGTAATAATCTTCATTGTTTTCATTTTTCGAGTCGGTATTTCACAGAATCCTGTTAACGAACAATTGTAGCCAATTTTTGATTTATTTAAACAAGGATGAACAAAAGCATGTGACGAAGGTGAAGCTAAAGAAATAATTAATAAATTCGTGTGAATATTTCATGATCTACCTGTTTGATATTGAGTTATATTCATTAAGTTTTCATCTAAATCAAATTATATTCAGTTCGTAAATGAATATGAACATTTATTACTTTGTTCGGTGGTTGAAATTGCTGAAGTTACGGTATTCTTTTTTGTTGTAGTTGTTGACGTTGTCGGCAGAATCTCATCTGAATAAAATAGAAAATACAATGATTCATAGCTTTTTTAAGTTAGATGACTAACCACATGTATTTTCCAATAGAGTAAATTTTAAAATAGTGTTTAGTTCGATCTGTGACAAAAATACTATATGGTTTGTCCCATGGACCTTTAATCGAAGCGTTCTTTGTTTTATCTCCGTTAAGCCACATTTGAACGTGATTCGATCCTTCAGAAGTCGCATAGATAGTATCGTTAATATCTATAAATATGCCCACAGGTTGCTGACCAAATGTTCTTTCATCAGCAAATATTTCATGTGTTTCATTCCATACTATATTCGGACACAGTTTTGACAAATTATATGAAACTACTAAACTATCGAAAGTAATTCAACAAGTTTCTCTTAAATACTCACGTGAACAATCGGAAAAACCAGTGTGAAACGATGAATTAAAATGAGTGCTATCATTTGATTGCTATAATGCTAATGCCAAAATAAAAACTCTCAATTCGACTACATTCTATTGTCAATTTCTACGTATATCGAATTTAGTTCAAAAAACAAAAATATTAAAAATTAAATATTTTTCTCCTGATAATAATTTCGAACATCCTCAAAAAAAACAGACAATTGTCTGATGTACCCACTAATCTCTTTGATTATTAACATTCCTAATTCATCAAAAAAAAAGTCCGAACGAGAATACCTTGGGGAAATAGCTCGTTAGGTATTCTCATTTATAACCATTTCATTTTTGTTTATAAAGAAATTGACCATGAGATGACATGATCATTTGTCATCGAATTCACTCTCAAAAGATTTTCCTTTGTGCAATTTATATTATTACACATTGATCGATTGCCAGTGTTAATCCATATCGAGTACTTTCTTCTCTTTCCATATCAATGTCACAATCGATTTGTCAGAAAAGATAGAACAAGGAAACAGTATCTAATATAAAACAGAAATCAATGTCTTATTAAAAAGACATTTATCCTAAGAGATGTTAATCTATCGTGACTGATTTTGTTTTATTTGAGATCTCTCTCTCTCTCTCTCTTTTTGCTATATGCAACAAGATTAGGAATGGTAATTTATCCTTTTGTTAACATTATTAATTGATTATATATCCAATAGAAAAGTCTAAAAGCTCATTTGTATATATATGATCATATGATAACATTGTTTAAACAAAACCTATTCGATTGTGTTGGTGTATCTGCTTGTTCAGCTGAGAATCGATCTTGTTATTTATTTGAAGATTGAGTTACGTCGATTTCTTTTATGGTTTCGTACATTGACACTTATTCATGTTCTTTCGATTTAAATGATTCATGGCCATTTGCGTATATAACAACAATTGTCACCTGCTGCTGTGATCAACATGTTCGTCGAACAAGAAGAAACGAGCAGATGCGCAAGCTTATGTCAATAAATCATTCTGTCAAACGTTCCTTTTTTCCTCATCCTTATGTATATATATATAAGAAAGTCTCATCATATTAATTGTCAACTTCTATTGTAGTTATTTTTCTTCAGTTATCGATATCTAATCAATCCAACATGTTGTTCTATGTCCTATTTCTCTTAAATACAGACGAAGATCACATTTCATACGTAGATTATTTTTCATTCTCAAAGAATCTAATCTCTCGATTGAACAAAAACACAGAAAAAAGAAAGAGAGATCGCTGAAGGACAAGAGGATTCTATGCGTTCATTTATTTGCCGAAACACTATTCTTCTAATGGATTTTCTCGAGAAAAGAATAACAGCGCAAAAAAAAGAAGAAGAAGGAAGACGCTTTCTACTCGTATATATATATATTCTCAGATCAGTCACGCTCAGTTTTTTTTTTGGTTACTAAGTACACATATATGCGTGCCAGAGAATTTATTGACATTAGTTTTTTTTTAGAACTGGTGCTACGGTAAGTCTCGACGAAAGAAGAACAAAGATTTTTCAAAATAGATAATGACAATTCTTTTCTTTTTTTTGTATCTTTTAATAAAAACAAAATCTATGGGCTTTTCAATTGAAATTATTCATGCACCAGCTGTTTTATTATTCATGTATAAAACGCACAATACATAGAATCATATGTCTGATAAGAAAGAAAAACATATTATTTCAAGGCAATGATTTTTTTCTCTCTAAATTTAACTCATCATATTACTTTTTATAGCTGTAGTAGTAGTAGTAGTATGAGAAAGAAGAAGAAGAAAAATTTCTTCGACTAAAGTCTCTAGATAGTAATAACATGACTTTTCATCATTCTATCTGATAATAGGTATCATTATTTTCGTTTATTTTTTATCATATTCGTATCTTTATAAGGCTTCTTAGAAGTTGACAAATAGAAGAGTGAAAGAAAACAAAACATCAAGATAAAAGAACACACTTGAGAAACTCAAGTTCTTCGAACAGCTGATGAGAGAAAAAAAAGACATTTTTTTCCAAGAACTATACTGAGGTTATACAATGAGGATGATTATTCATCAGGATCTTGTCGAAATAATCTACTGATGGTAATATTCCCACGTGCAAATATGGACTATTCGTATGCGTGTGTTTATTGATGTCTAAATGAGAACTCCGTTTTCTTCCGTTTTTTGTTCGCCGTTTATTTTGTCATTATTTAGACAAGTACACAGTATGCAAGATATTTTTTTCTCTGTTCCTTGCTGTTTCTCGAAATCGTAAGTAAAAAAAGACAGATCTCGTTGTCGTCCTTCACATTTTTCTTCTTTGTCGATCATGCACACTGTGACTTCTTGCTTTGAAGATCAACGAGAAATAGAACAACAACGAGAAAAGTAATCGAAGATATTACATATGGAATGATTGTAAAACATTATCTCTTCAATGATTATGTCAGAAATAATTCATTTGTTAATCAAGAAGGTATACATCTAAGACTCACTAGCACACATAACCGCAAAATGAGCAAGCAAAAGAGAGAGAGAGAGAAAGAGACAGTGCGCAGTTAATGCCAGAAGTATATCCGAACACGATGAAAAAAAAACTTTGTGTCGTGTTTCTTCTTTTTCCTCTTTTCTTTACGTACGTATGAACCACAAAGGTGTGCAGACGTTCTATCCACATCGATCATCCTCGTCTAGGTAAGTCTTCGAACGATGACAGACAAAGAAAAAAAAAAGAATTCCATGGATTATATTACACGATTTTTTGTCTGACATCGTTATCTTTTCATTGTTTGAATATACAAAAAAATGCAAAAAAAAAACTTGGAGAACGGAAATTGATCATAATAAATAAATCGAGAAAAGAAAAAAAGAAAGAGAACGAATGTGAATAAGTAAATGATGGTTATAAAATAGCAACGAAATAGCTCTCACAAATACATATATGTACCTTTTAATAGAATATTTTCTATAATCATTAGTATATATATATACATGTATATTTTAGTATGTTTCTAGATATTTGTTTATTAACTAATAAAACGAAAGAACAAACATTATGCAAATATTATAATTTATACTAGAAAAAGGAAACTACACGAATATTGTAATTATGCTTCACTGGACAAAGATTTTCTTAATTATTTTCCTAATCTATTTAATTATCGATCTCAGTTACCAACGTTCAAATCTTGCCCAACGTCATCCATGTTATGCAACGAATAAACGTCTTGAACCATTTATTAATTGGACCGAACACTTAGTCAGTAGTCAATACGGAGGTGAGGAAGGCGTTGTATGAATTAAATTTTTCTCTTCTAAATACTACTCAAGGTAATCACGTTTACTTAAGATCCTGTTTAGTTTATAAAGCTTCAATCTTTATATTTCTAAGCCTGATCAAATTTAAACGAACTGAAATCCCATAAGAACTTATCCTAATATCTTTCATATAAGCAGGAGAGCTCGTTAATATTTTGAATATTAGATTTTTGATTAAGATCGTTCCCAATCGAATAGATTGTTGTTTTTTGTTTCTTTGACAATAATAATCAAAAATAACTGATGGAAAAAGAAACGATCTCATTTTTCATTTATTCTTTGCACGTATTAAATAATCTTTAATCGAAATCAAAAGACAAAAACACACATACATATTAATGCAGATCCGATTGCCTGACAATAATGATAATAATTCTTAAGAGATTTGTTTTATTTTTCTAGTGCCGAAAGATGCTTGTGAACGAACAAATTTTGACGGACCTGTTTGTTGTACAAATGAAATATTCGATTCGTTGACTCAATCGCTTGCTAATGAACTTAAGAAAATATCTGATGCTGAATTAAGTCTTTTGAAAGATTTATTAACAATATCGAATAAACATCTCGAACGTAAGAATATATGAAAATAAAACATTTCGATCATCATTTTGATTTGATTTAGTTTGGATAAAACAGTACATAGTCGAATCTCGAAAAGTAACAAGTTCATCATTAGAAACACTTTTCGGCACGAAAGAATACGAATATCATATTCATCATGTTCTTCTGCCATTCTATCGAACGCTTGGCGATGCTCGATCAAATGATATCAGTGTATCGAAATCAGTCAATGAATTATTTGATCAATTAACTATTTCAATGTATCGTCATTTTATGAGTCAAAATCAAGATATAACATTCGATCATCAATTTGAAAAATGTCTACTATCTCAGGCATTATCTAGTAATATTTTTCCGATTAAACGTGAACTTTTATACGTCTTAACGAGTGGATCAACATTAGTACAAATACTTCGAACAATGTTTGTTTACATTGAAGCTGATATCGAACGATTAAAAGCAACAACAACATTTCGTTCGTATCAATGTTTACAACGATATGCAGACGAAATGCTCTGTCCAATATGTCATAATCGATCATTAACGAATATGGTCGAAGGATTATGTGAAAATGATTGCCGATTAATTATTGAAAATTGTTTGAATCAAACAGAAAATCCTTATATTAATTTTGCAATTAATGCTCAAGGATATACGAATATAACGAAAAATATTCAAAATTCAGTCAATGAACTCAAGGTACGAGTATTTGTAGAAGAAGAAAAAAAATAATACTAACAAACTCAAATTTTTATTTCAATTTTTAGCTTGTTGATCGTCTTTCAAAATTTCATATTTATCTGTATGATATGATTATCAATGTAACGAATTCACAGAAAACTTATACAAAATTGCAAAGACTTTGTCCGCATAAACTTGAGAAAAATTTTCAACGCCTTCAATCGATCAATCCAATTCGTAACGAACGAGTTGATATAGTTCATCAATGGAATAATTCGTTGTATTCGATGCTTGATGAAATTCAATCGAGTCTCAGCAATTTACAAGCCAATCTTACACAACAAGTTAGCAAACATATCTGTTCGAATTCGAATTATGCTGTCCAATCAATGCATTGCACACATATCGAGTCGCGAACGACAGTGTAAGTTTTCTAAGTCGATTGCTGAGTGATATTTTGAAAACGAATATGAGCTCGTTTTTTGTTTTATTCAATACATATGAGATCATATCCTATTACAGATTAACTCTTAACAACAAGAGAGAAAAACGTCGATTGGAAATAAAATATCATTTCTCAAGGATCTTTTCTTTTTCATTCTTTTGTAGAAGTTTTCCCTCGGCACCCTCAACGATCAGTATCGATTCGACTTACGATTCAATTCGAAATCAAATCGATGATCTCGAAAGAAAACTTGTACCTGTTCAAGATATCATTGAATCACTTCGACCAAAAGAACGATTTTCTATTCATGACGAACTGCCCGTTCTCGATTATGATATCGATACTCAAACAGATGAAAACTACTTCGATGATGATAATAATTATGATGATGCTGTTGAAGTATCTTTAATTATTAAAAACAAAGATGAACATACGACAACAAGAACGTTTAGTGAAAATTTATACAATGGCTTCGATGGCAAAAGAACAAGTAGGCAAAACGAAATAAAATTATGTTTCATAACACAGAAAATTGTCTAGATAAATCAATTACATGGAATAGTGCAGACGATGATAGCATTGATGATCAAGCAATAGCAACTGGTATGACATGAATAATTTTCTGATTTTTGTTTTATGTCATCGATTGAAATTAATTTAGATCGACCAAGAATGCAAATGATGACGACGACAACAACAACAACAGCAACAGCTGAAGAAGAGAATGTCAATATATCGCCGTCATTGACATGTAATATCAAATTATATGCCAGTGTTTTTCTTCTTCTATTAGCAAACTAATCGAACGTTATAATATGCTTCTAAAGCTTTCAGTTTTCATTTTTCTCTCTGCACAGTGATAAGACTCTGTTGTTTATTGATCCTAATATATTATCTAATACTCTTGTTTAATGTCCGGTGTACTATCTAATTAATAATACCCTCTTTCTCTCTCTCTCTTCTTTTTCTTTCTTTTTTCTTAATTAATTAAATTTTTTGTGAACAGTATAGATAATTTATATTGAATAAAAACTTGTCGACGAACTCGTCAATATCTTAAAAGTTAATCTTCGAAATATACTTATCAATATGATAATCAAATTCGAAATGATTCACATAGAGAAATGTTAATCTCCTGTGACTATAATCATCAGATTAATAAATGACTCGATTAGAAAGATTGATGAAATCGTATAAGTAAAGCGATGTTTTTTCTTGTCATCAACGAACGAGTTGATGATAAACTCATGACTGACCTATATTCAAACAAACAAAATGCAGACAACCAACTGGTATGCATGTATCGATTGGTTTCCTAACGGTTTTTTTTTGTATCGTGTATATAAAAAAGAACAGCAAACAACAACAACAGCAATAAGAAAGTGGAAATATGACTTTGTTCGATTATATTCGATATTGAACATTTAATCTGTTGTCATTTCATTTGAAACATTCGTTGACGGTATTGTTGTTGTTGCTGCTGCTGTTGTTGGTGGTGTCAAACGAATACGTTTAACCGCATCAATGTGAGACGATTTTCTTTTATATGGACGTATATTCGTTCGATTTTCTCGTATAACTGGCACGAATGTATTGTTAGTCGATGAAATTTTAATTAATGAGTGTATTAAATCACAAAAATGTTTACGTGATTGATTATATGTTGAACGTATAAGTGACGATCGACGTAAACTTTCCGATGGTTTGATTGTTTGTAATTTATCGGTTGAAATTTGTATAATACGTATGCAATAGAATAGATCATCCATATGTTTGTTTGTTTATTTTATACTTTTATTCTAAAAATAAAAACAAGAGAATTGCTCGAGATATGCGTCATTCGATTGATGTCAAAAGCTTATTTTCTTTCGTCGTTTTTTTCTGACATAAATATGAATAATAGTAATAATAATAAAAAGAGTCGAAAGAGAGAATATGTGTGCGTATGTGTGTGTACACATGTATATAGAAAAAAAGAAAAAAGAAACTAGTGACTGACGGTAGTAGTAGTAGTAGATGTATGTCATTACTCTTCTTTCTTTCTTTTTTTTGCATTCTGCCTTTTTCCGGGATGATTTTGCAATAGAAGGAAGCGAAAAGAAACCTTTCTTTTGCTGGCGTTCTTTTCTTTTTTTCATCATCGATCAATCGATTATATCGATAGTTAGAGAAGCAAAACAACAGAAGAAAAATATATAGATCTCATTTTCTTCTTCAAACACGATTCAAGTTTCTCTTTTTTCTTCTCTCGTTTATAGCAAGAAACTTTGACAAAAAAAAATTAATAAATAATTCGTGAAAGAAAAACCATTTCTTTTTCACTCAACTGAATAATCTCCTATTTCGACATCAAAGATTGACAAAACGAACATGCATAGAGAAGAAGAAGAAAAAAAAAGAAAAGATAAATTCATCTTTCTAGTCGATACACGCACGCATACATCTCATCGATTATGCACACACCGTCTTTGTCTTCTCGATCAACTACTTTTCATCTCAAATGCATACGTCTGTTTGTCTATATCCTTCGTCCTTTTTTTTTTTTATTCTTGCGTGCTTTCCAGATAATTATAGAAAAAAAAGAAGAAGAAGAAGAGAAAAAAGAAAAGAGATTGTAAATTCTCGTTTTTTTCTCTTTTATTTGACTTCAAACAGATCGAACTCGATTTTTGACCTGGATCAGTTCTCTTTTATTTATTTATTTATTTATTTTTGCAAAAAAATAAGTCAAACGCCTTATCTATCTATCTATCTGAAATGGCGAACACATACACGACATGTCACATGTACACAAGATCGAATAAATACAAATACAAACTTCATATTGAATGAATACTTCAATTTGCTTGGTAAATGTCATTATTGAATATAGTCACTCGAAAAGAAAGAGAAAATAGAAACATGAAAAAACAATAATACATCCTCTCTCTCTCTCTCTCTCACTTCAATATTTGTGGATTATCGACAATCGATCTGTTTATATGCATACACTTCATCAAAGTGACAATTTTAAGATTTTGTTTGATCAATTCGATCTGAATATGATCAAGATTTGATTGACTGAGAAAAAAAAGAAAGAAAGGCCGAAAACTCGATCAATGATTATTAAAACTAGATTATGGTTATTTAATAATCTGTAAGAAGTTGATCGTACAGATTGATTTTGTGATATTTAATCAAAACCGAAATATCGAAATAAATGAAAGTGACAAATGAGTTCTATGGATAGAATTTGACGCTTTGGAATTCTTTTTTTTAGTTGGAATTAAGTGATAAGTCATTTCTACACAATCAACTTCAATATTCTCTTTTCATTTGTAATCTGATTTAACCTTGAAAACATATTGTACTTGAATATCATTTCGAAATATATTCATCATAAAAATCATGTTGAGTTAATCACTTGGAATTAATCGAACAAGTACTCGAATCGAATAAATGTATATATTTATACATAAGTAATTTATTTCAATTGAAACGATACGTATATTCATGATATTTAAAGAATAGTTTTATCAAATTCGTTGGAAAGGAAAAAATATAATTATATATAAATAATAAATTTCATGTCAAGCAATGATAAAATTACCTACGTTTTCTACGAAATAAAAGATTTATGTCTAGTCTAAAAGTAAAGAAGAACAGATGAAAAAGAAAGGACAAAAATCACCACTCGTAGTTGCTCGTTCCTCTTTTCTCTCCTACGTTCTCTTTCTCTCTCTCTCTTTTTTTCATTCGTGACGTATACACGTAGTTTTGATTACTACTGTTTAGCCTACGATAACCACTATGATTTTTCCAATCGTTGAATTACGCCTTCCAACTTTAAAGATTTCAAAAGTCATGAAATTCACTCGTATATATATACGAGCAAAAACTAGACATACACATTAAACACACACATACACACAGACAGACACATCTGGAACGAATATTTCTTATAAAAATGATTTTTGATCCGACATTAGTTGATCCAGAAGTTGCAACAATGTTAGATGCTCAAGTCAGTTGATTCATTCGAAATCGAAATTCATTACGAAGTTTTATTTTTAGGCTGGATCACAACCATCTAATGCTACACAGCAACCGAAATGATAATTCAAACAGAATTTCAATTACATTTAAACCAATTGATTGTCTGTGATTGAATAGAAGGATTTCAAGTCCGAAATAGCAAAAGCATGGCTATCTTCGAATGCAATGAAAGCATTCTTGTTTTCTTTTTGTTTTGTATATATCTTAATATGATGAGAATAAACTGTTTTTTTTTCTCAATTTTAATTGTACTTTCTACTAAGACTCGATAGTAAGAAAACAAAACTAATTCAAAGGTCACTAGACCTTCGTATTGGTCTATGTAGAGAAAAAGAAAATGCTATTGTTTTTATTTCTTTTTCGTTTTCCGCGAAAAAAAAATGAAGAGCAAATTTGTCAATGACATTCTCAAATTAAGAAATTCGATATGCAATTATTTTAAAAGAACACAGCAAAAAAAAAATAACAAAGGCCACATTCAAATTCGGGGAATTCTCCCAATCTATTTGTATTCTTCCTGTATACTAGTTAAAAAATCATGCATGACGTCAGTTGAAAATAAACACCTGTGTGATTTTCGTCTGAAAATCATACGTTGAATTGATCGCGATAATAACAACAACAAACCTGTTTGGTGTAGAGAAAACGTAGATGATCGACTTGTTTGATCTCAAATAAACGTTGATCTAGTTAAAAATGAATCGAAGGTTATGTCTTATGTGAATGATAGATTTGATGAGTGAAGAAAAAATGGCTATTTGAACTTGAAAAATCACTGAAGAGAAACGACGAGATTTATTTTTATTTTTTTCTGATTGAAAAAAAAAGAACGAAGAAACAGAACACGTGCAAAAAACTAAACACACACTATTGTTCGAAAAGTAAATTATTGCTTTGATCAGAAACGAAATAGAAGAATTTCAAAGCACAGTCAAAAGCCAATTTCGATCAAATGTCGAAAAGATTCGTTCAGAATTTCTCAATAGTCGAGCAGCTGTTTCATCGTTCTGTGTGAGAATAAATATCAATTCTAAAAATAACAACAGATACATTTCATACTATTTAAATAAAATCTACTCACCGTTGAATGTCCATGAGTTAGTATTATCTGATATTTCAATTAGTTTGCTAGTAATTTCATCTGGCTTTCGTACTTGTAACAAACGAAGTAATTGAGTAGTTCTATAGAGAAGAAAAAAAAGCACACAAACACACATTTATTTGATAGACTTCATTTTGTTGATGTACTGTTCTAAAGTAATTTTGCCACTGTGATTTGTATCGAAAATGTCGAACCATTTTTGAATCATATCTTTCGAATAGAGACCATTGGTTACTATCGGCAAGAATATTTCGACGAATTCTTGCCAATCGATCGTCATCATTGAGTTATCTTCTAAAAAATTTTAAAAAAAAAAGTAAAACTAAAGAAAATGTTTCCGGTTTATTATCAAAACCATTCGTTCGTTTTTTATCGAGATACAATTGAATAAATAATTGCAGATCATCATCGGAGATTTCTATATTGTTTTCAAGTAATCCATTCGTTATATCCGTGCATAGATTCTTCTTTGTACAATCGACTTGTCTGCACTCGGAATCGTTAGTGATTTTTTTGAAAATATTTGCAAGTACTAAAGAAAATCATTCGAATAAATGCAAATTGAATTAGTGAAGTTTACAGAGAAGATCATTTGACAATTGTTCTTCATCAAAATTCGATTGCGTATTAAGAACGGGTACTTCGAGTGTAATCGATTGATTTTCAGCAGGTAATTGACTAAACCATTGCTTCGTTTCTGTTTCTTCGGCAAGTGCATGCTCGTTAATATCATTGGTTTTTCTAAATGCTTCGATTAATTCTAAAATTCAAACTGATTAAAGACCAAGAAAAAAAACAAATGATTTTCATTCTGTACCATCGACGTTTAATTTTCCATCATGATCAGTATCGTATTCATTGATAAGATTCTGTGCAAGATCGATTGTATCATGTGTATGTAAAATTTCGAGTAATTCTAAGATTTCAAAGGAATTTTGCTTCGAAAATCGAGAGAGAATAGTGTTTTCCTATACCAGCTATTTCTTGAATCGAGAGAAAACCATCTCGAGTTGTATCGAATAGATCGAATAATTTGCGAACATGTCGTTCTGTATAACGACCAGTGATAATCGGAAATAGTATATCACGAAATTCAATCCAATCTAATGTTGCCGAACGAACTTTGAATAAGAGAAGAAGAAACATTTCGAACAAATGAAAATTATCGACTACTTTCTTGAGCAGCTGTTTCAACGAGATATTTTCGAATTAAATTCTCGAATATGATTTGAACGAATTGTTCACGAAATTCGAGACGATCGAGAATTTTCTCGGGTAGATTTTCGTCGATTTCAACGAGATCACGTTCATTAGCTAACTCATGAAAAACAGAACGAAGATCTACAATCGAAAATTCAAGAAAATAAAATCGTATGTTTTAGTTTTTTTTACCTTCCATAATTGTTCGTAGATTTTGTTCGATAGCTGGAGAAAGTTCGCCTTCGACATCAGTAAATGACGTATCATGAGATGATAATCGACTAATTTCTCGTTGTAGCTGAGGAATATTTTCGTTTAAATTATAATCAATTGTTACTGCTGAGGAGAGATTATCGAATGAATGATTATCCTCCTCATCATCGAATTGACCATGTTGAGAAGAAGTATCTGCTTCTTGTTGTTGTGGTGGTGGTTTAATTTCAACTGAATGAAATGATTGTTGATGTTCATCACTTAAATGTGATTTCGAATCTTCGAAATCGATTTCATAAGTTGAGGGTTGAATTGTTTGTGTCGTAATCGATTGTTCGACGAGTGTCGGCGAACTAGATGAAGATGCTACTTTGTCATCATTGGTTTGAAGTGTTTCAAATGCAAATGGAATATTATTCGTATCTGTTTGCTCGATTTTCTGTTGACTATCATCAGTTGCAATAGTTTCTTTATTAAATGGTTCAATTAATTGTTTCCATAGATTCTCGGCATTTAACACTTGTCCATCATTCGAAGAACTTCTCTTCGAAAGATTTATCTGATTATTATCTATTTCATCATCAACGTGAACAGGATTCTTTCAAAAAGGAAAACAAAACGCAATTTTCTTCAAATAAACATTTATTTTTCATTGAAATTTACTTCGTCAATTTGATTATTTATTTTCTTTTCATTGATATTACTAGTTGTCATTGATTTTGTTCGATCTACGTATATAAATCAATATTTATTCAGTTAATTACTTATACATCGTTCGTCTCACCTGTTGTCGATAGACGTGTACGTATCGATTGTTTCTGTTGATGTTGATTTTCTAAAACGCCGCGATAGAGTGTTAATTCAAATTGTAGATTTCGATCATATTCCGCTAGATATCGTAGTTTATCGTTTAATATTTGTAAGGCTAATTTACTCTCTTCTAATTCATTTTCTTTCGAATTCAATTGTTCATATTGTTCATTGCGTAGATAATGAAGATTTTCTTCCTAAACAAAAACAAAGCAAATCGAACAAGTTTAATATTATTTCGAAATAAAAATAAACAACCATTTGAATAATTTGTGTAGTTAACTTTTGATTTTGATTATTTAATTTAGTTAAATCATCAAAAATACGTTCATAATCATGTTCTAATTGTTGAGTATTGGTCGAGATTTGAACAGATTTTAATTGTTCATTTCGAAGATTTTCTTCGAATGATTCGAACGTTAATTTATATTCATTTTCAATTTGTTCAAATTGACTTTGATGAATTTTTTGAAAATCTTCTCTTATACGACTAATTGATTCATTTAAATAGACAAGCAAATATTCGTTCGCATCTGTTTGTGTCGAACGAATATTTTCACATTCATCAAGAAGAAATTCTCGCGTTGTTGACAACAATTTAATTTCTTCTTTTAATGCTTGTACTTCAAATTCAGATTTCGATCGTTGTAAACAAATATCTTCGAAATGTATTTGTAATTGATCAAATATCGTCATCGATTGTTGATAAATAAGTTTATCATTTTGAACTTGATTGAAAAGTTTTTCATATTGGTCAGTTAATTGACTAAGATCTTGTCGTAGATGACGATCTTGTTTTTGTAAATGGGCTAAATGTTTCAATTGAGACTTTTCAGTTGTTGAAACAAATTCAATACGACGTTTGAATTCTTGTCGTTGTGCATGTAAACGACGTGTACGAGATTTTAATTGATATCGTTGCAGATGAACATCAGTTAGAATTCGACTTTGTTCATGAAAATCATCGGGTAAACGTTTGAAATGATTTTCTAATGTTAATAAATATTCACCATGTATTTTTTCGATCTGCTGTTGTAACTGTCGATTATCATGATCGATTGTTTTAATATTCTCGAGATAATTTTCAAGATTTGTATTTAAACCACGAAATTCATTGGTTTGATTATTGTACGATGAACGTGATTGTTCAATATGAAAAACAACATCATCAAATAAATGAAACATTGAAAGCTTAATCAAATGAAGAAAATCTGTGAAAAGACAAAAAAAAACAGAAGTTGTTCGAAAAAAATTATTCGAAACCTATGAAAACCAATGTTCTACTGTTAAGGATTCAATCATTTATAAATGACTACTTCTTGTTATTCGTTCTCTCTCTCTCTCTTTCTCGGTCTGTCAATCTCAACAAAATATTCGACATATTTATCAAATGGTTATTTTGTTCTTTCTGTTAAATAAATCGACATAACTACCACTCAATCTTCCATATAAATTTAATTAAACGAGAGAAGAAAGAAAAAGAGAAAATTTTTTGGCAAGAATAAGAAAAAATATTGATAATAGTTAAAAATGTTTGTTCATCAAGTTCGTAACCGCATATGATTATTTTCTATATTCGATTGTGGTTTGAAAAATTCAACGACAAACAAAATAAAAGTAAACGAAACAGAAAGCAACTTTCAATTTTTAACACTCCCAAGGTAAATCCAATGAAGACAATTAAATTGCACATAATGCTATTTCGTTTGTAAATATGAATTTTAAATGACGACGAAGAAGAACAGAAAAAACGGTTGGTCTGTTCTGATAATAATTGTAGTGTACATGTTTAGTTGATAAGATTAGTCTCCATATGCTAGGAGATTGTCTATATCATGATGTTTTATTTTGTAAAAAAGGAAAGAAGAAAAAAAAGAAAATCATTGAACTTGTGGGGTTAAAGGAGATTGACATAAGATCTTTGTTTTTTAAATTAACTACGTGAAAGACCGTTTTTCTTAACCGATGCTAATGCTTTACGGTCGAATTCAGATCGGTTTGATGTATATTCATTGGCAATGTCTAAAAGAAAAATACAATGTGAAAATTCTCAAGAGACAAATATCGATATGAATTCATTTACCAGCATTGAGTGCGTGATCAATTTTTGGATTATCAATAAGATCGACAACGGCTTTAACAACATCGACTAATGGTGTTGTTGGTTTCCAAGCTTCGCTTGTATTGAGTAGATCAACACAGATTTTGCCTTGTTCATCAACATTTGGATGATAGATCGGTGTTACAAATCGAACTTCAGGTGGTTTGAAAGGAAATTCAGCTGGCAGTTTAATTTCAATTTGATATGCGGCTTGATTGTAAATATTTGATGTTGGCAAAACACGTCCAACAATAACATTTTGTGAGATATTCTTAGGAGCACCTCCTGTTGGCTCGTCAATTGGCGATATATCGAGAAGAAATTTAACAGATGCATCAGAATTTGTTGATAGAGCTTTTAATTTTGCTATTTCAGTTATTAAACGTTTATTTGCACCACTTGATGCTGACATTTCTTGAGTAGATTGTCTTGTTTTGTAAATATAAAATATAAAATGTGCAATAAACACAGACGAACGAAACGATATTTCTTTCTTTCTTATTTTATTACTGGGTTTTTGATAGCAACCAATCGAATTTATGTATTGAGAATAGTTGTCGTTACATTTGCATGGAATGTGGCGTTGTTTGAAATCAATTGGATATAACGAAAAGTAGTTTTGTTTTTATTTATTCATTTCTAGTTTATCAAATAAAATGTCGAATGAACACGAAACGATTCGTTCAAAAGCATTAGAAAAATATCAAGAACTCAATGAACAACTACGTGATTTTCTTAAAAATGTTCTTCAATTAGAAAAATCTTCATCATTCAATGATGAATTACAATCGAATCGAACCGATGCCAATGGTATTTCATTATTATCGATTAAAAATGATTTATTATATCAATATCTCATGAATCTTGTTGCTGTTATGTATCATCGTTCGCAACCAAATCATTCTCTTAGTTCGTCATTAGTTCGTTCGTTAATTTTACGTCTTTGTGAAATACGAACCTCTATCGAAAAAATTCGTCCAATCGAACATAAATTACAATATCAAATGGATAAATTACTTAAAGCAAATATAGATCAACAATTAACTTTCCGTGCTAATCCAGCAAATTTCGATAACAATGATGAAGATAATGAAATCGATGACGAAGATAATCAAGAAACAAAAACGAAAACAGATAAATCACAAATTTATCGGCCACCTAAACTCGTCCCCGTTGAGTATAACGAAGAATTCGATGATAAAAAAGGTGAAAATAAATCAAATAAACGTCTCGAATATCTCAAACGACGTGCGTATCATTCGGATATTTTACAAGATTTCAAAACGAAATATTCCGATACACCCGAAGAAATCTTCAATACCGAACGTAGCCGTTTATTACGAGAAAATCGTGCGTATAAAGAACAAGTGGCTTATGAAGAAGAATATTTGAAACGTTTGCCACAAACAAAACAACAACGTACTCAACTTCAACGTTCAATGATGACAAATACCAATGATATAATGAATCATTTGAATGATGCTGAAGTCTTGTTTAATGAAGATTTTAATAGTTCAGCGAAAAAGAAAAAAGGAAAAATCTCTCGACGAACAAAGAAAAAAATGGAAAAGAAAAAAACTAAATCAGTCAAACGATTAAAATCACGAAAATAATTGTTTTGTTTTTTTTTTGTTTCAATAAAAACTTTGTTGTTTCATGCTATTGGATTGCTTTCATATGTTGCTCTTCCAACGGCGATGTATTGATCTGGTTCTGAATTATATGCAGCAGCAGCCTCTAAAACAAACAAAATAGAAAATAATATATGTATCATTTTTTTTCTTCTCACCGGCACCGACTGGATAACGAAGATCTGGTGTATCCAACAGATCCGTTAAATGTTGAGTAAGTTTAACGAAGGCGTCATCCTCAGCCCATATATCATCGCTCTGTAAGAGATCACTACAAATTTGACCTTAAAACACAAAAAACGAAAAATCAAAATAATTTTATTAGACATATTTTTACCATATTCGTCCACATTCGGATGGAAAATTTTGTGTAAAGAGTAAACAAGAGGTGGATCGAAAGGATAACCTAAAGGTAATTCAATTCTAATTTTAATATAACCACCATTATAAACAGGAGAACCGGCTCTTGCTTTTATTTTCCCATAAATGATCCATGTTGATGGATCAGTAGTGTCTTGAGACTCGACACTAAATTGATAGTTATCATTACTCGCTGCAACAGCATTATTAATGGTGCTATGAATTAGGTTAGCTCTTGCGTCTCCCATTTGCAGTTAAACAATAAAAATGAATACTTTACTTTTTTTAGTATGATATATGTGTGTAGTTTACTATTCATCCAATAGGATGTCTTGATAAGAAAAAACCGAAAATAAAAAACATGCAAGGAAAAAAACCAACGTCGAAAATGTATCATTTTTCTTTTTTTTCTTTTCTTTTCAATGTCAATACAAGATATTTTTTTATATGGTGCGCATTTTTATTCATTTTAAATAGTTTGATTTCGCCGAAATGTCTCTGCTGCGCGAGTTTCATAATCCATTCGATTGCTATCGAATAATCTCGCAGCTTCTATAAAAAAAAGAAGATCAATGTTTGAAAGAGAAACCTATAAAATAAAACATAATTAACCATCATTCATGACGTTGTCAATCGACGGTGTTTCCAGGAGTTGTGTAACTACTTCAATAACTCGATTTAAAGTTAATGCTATTGACCATGTTCCATTTTGTTTTAACAGATCATCACAAATTTCTCCTGAATAAAAAAAGAATCATCAGAATTCGACCCGAATAAATATTAATCTACCTCCGCCGTCGATGTTCGGATGAAAGAGTAGAATTCTTGAAAAGACACTTGGTGGTTTTGCAGGGAAATCTTTGCCAATGACAATCTTAATTGGCACTGATTGATTAGCATAAATTCCAGATTGAGGAAAGACTTGTCCAGTTATAATCCAGTCTTCTGATCCTGGTGTTATTAATTCACCATCGTCATTTTCTTGCAATGGTACTGTTTCAAGACGAAATTTTATCCGAGCATTACTTTGCGGATCTATATTTCTCAATTGACATATGCACACATGAGTTCGTCTTGCTCGTATATCCGTCATTGTTTCTAATTTGTGCGTTTGACTTTGGTGAGAATTTTATTTCTTCTCTAATGATAAATCATCGTGTTTCTTTCTTTTTATTGGACGAGACAAATTGCGTTATTACTTTTTCGCGAAAATAACCTCAAAGCAAATAGTTAGTAAGAAGTCAAAAGAACACAAAGAATCTACACAGAATAATTTCGTGAATGTTGTGCAAGAAACACAATGTATTTTTTCAGTACAAAAAAAGAAAATTTTTAAGATCGTGGTAAAGCAAAATTTTTGACATATTCGGCTGCTTTTCGATTGAATTCTGGTCTATTTTCTGAATATTCTTTTGCAAGATCTAAAAAAGAGAATAAAGCTTAGTGAATAGAGAAATAATTCAATTCATACCAAAACCCGATGGAAGGTCAACATCAGGTTCATCAACATGTTTAGTAACAGCTCGAACAATATCCACTAGCGAAGTTGTTGCCGTCCAGCCCTCAACTTTGTTCAATAGTTTGTTACAGAATTTACCTGAAACAAGTCATTTGTATTAAGAATATCGAATTATTTTATCTAACCGTCTCGTGACACATTCGGATGATAGATTTGTGTTACAAATCTAACTTCAGGTGGATCTATTGGAAATGTGCGTGGTAGCTTGATTTCGATTTGATAGGCACCTTTGTTATATATCTCCGAATTCGGAAGTATTCGTCCAATGATAACTCGTTCTTTTTCGGTGTTTGATGCAGCTTGAGCCGCTTCATCGTCATCAAGTTCATCAAATGGTGTTTTTTCTAATATAAATTTTGGATCAGAATTTGCATTGAGAAGTTTTAGCTTTGATATTTCTGTCCATATACGTTTGCCTAGACTATTTGTACTCATAATTTCGAATTTTATTTCTATCGATAATGCAATGGTAAATAAAAAAGCAATGTGTTTATGGGCGAATATTTTTCTTTTCTGTTTGCACAGACAAAAAAGCATTTGCAATGACACAATATATAGTGATGTTTTCGTTTCTGTTTAAATTAACAAAAAGCTTGGAAATTTCCAAATAAGAAAAAGAGGAAGACGAAGCAGAAATCATTATTCAACTTAAATCGAAAGAAAACATGTATTGCATATGTCGTCAATCTAACATTGAAATTTTTCGGTTTTATGTTATGTATCAAATTGCATCGCTTTTATTTCAACATAATCACATGTATTGAGTCAAAACAATAAAAGTAATCGACATCAATTTGTTCTCAAAGCTGGAAAATGTAATATGAAATAAAGAAAAAAGGCAACATCTAAGGTCGTGGTAAAGCGTGTTGCTTGACGAATTCAGCTGCCATGCGATCGAATTCCGGTCTATTTTCCAAATATTGTTTAGCCAAGTCTACAAAGAGAGATAATAAAACTTTCTAATGAAAACGACAGAAGTCAAGTCATACTAAAACTCAACGCATAATCAATATCAGGCTCATCAATATGTTGAATAACAGCTCGAACAACATCAACTAACGATGTTTTTGATGTCCATTTGGCAGTTTTCTTTAACAATTCATTGCAAAATTCACCTGAAAAAAAAGTGATTTCCAGTTAGAGATATCGAAATAGATTTTATTATTCAATTGAACCTTCTGTTGAAACGTTTGGATGATAAATTTTCGTTATAAATCGGATTGTTGGTGGTTCAATGGGAAATGTTGAGGTTAATTTCATTTCAATTTGATAAGCACCCTCTTTATATATGTTCGAGTTCGGAATTATTTTCCCCAGAATGACATATTCTTTTCCAACTGCTGATGCAGCTTGAACATCTTCATCTTCATCGAGATCATCAAATGGGGTTTTGTCTACGATAAATTTCGGATCAGAATTTGCATTGAGATTTTTTAATTTTCCGACTTCTATCCACAATTCTTTATTTAATCTTGCTCCGCTCATAATTTTTTTCTTTAATGAACAATAATCTAAAACAATCAACTTAGTAGTTACGTCAATAAAAACAGTTACTTCTGCTTTGTTTATCTTTACAAATAAAACTTCGAAACAATATTGTCCAGTTTGATTTGTTTGAAATGATGACAATTCGTATTCATGAGGGTATATAATTATTACAAGAATGGTTGGAAAATTCCGAATGTAAAAGAAAAAAAGGATGTGCTGACAAACACGTGTGCGTTTGTTTTCTTTTGCTTGTTCTCTTTCTTCCTTTTTACGACATGAAAAAAGAAAAAATACTTTGTGTGCTTAGTAGTCTTCTCACCATTACTTTATTTTTGATGAAATTGCGACTAAACTAAATAGGAATGATTTATGTATATACAACGACGAAAAAAGCTCAGATCAATTCATGAATATCGAACGATATTGCACTTAGGATTTTGCTGCACTTTCTTCAGCCTTTTCTCGAGCTTTTCGATAATATTCTTCTTTGTTGTTGAGATATTCTTGAGCAATCTCTATAATGAGATTTGAAAATCAAATCGAAATTGAAATTATTAAGAATTTTACCTAAATTAACAGCATAGAGCGGCTCGGGCTCATCTAAATATTTAGCAAGAGTATCAATAATATCTTCAAGTGTTGCTCCTTTTCTCCAATGAGTAACATTATTCAACATTTGATGACAAAATGTACCTATTTGTATCGATTAATTCGAGAGCTTTCGTAAAATTACAAAATTACCATCGTTTTCAATATTCGGATGGTAGACAGGTGACGTTATTCGTACTATTGGCGCTTCTTGTGGATAATTTATTGTTAATTTCATTTCTATATCAAATCCAATATCTTTATAAACGCCACTATTGGGATAAACACGTCCAGTAATAAAATATGCAGATTTTTCTTCCGGAATCTCCTCATCATCGAATTCATCGAATGGATTTTGCTCAATAACAAATCGAACTGGTCGTTTTTCATTATCCATTAATTTAAGTCGAGTTAGATTCGTCCAAAGGGGTTTATTTAATCGGCTAGCCGCTGTCATTACAATGATCGGAAGTAACTCATCATCTAAGCACAAAAACAAAATATGTATCATTTTGTCAACACGATACAATCGTTACTTTTACCTCCGTGTCTGATTTGACTTCAGTTTGTTTTTTTGAGTAACAAATACATTTCATGTGTTCTGTTTTGATATAGAGGACACCAGATTCCGTAAAAATCAATATGAGACTTTTTTTTATTTTCTTTACAGATGACAAATTTATTTTTTGTACTTTGATTGTTACTTTAAAAAAAAACTAAAAAATACATCAGTTTCAGATTCTTCT
>ERZ778027.1467-NODE-1467-length-38902-cov-12.357685_pt1 | contig 38902 bp, 36 predicted proteins | sample MGYA00375757_ERZ778027 | MGnify/ENA primary metagenome ERZ778027 (study PRJEB29350, sample SAMN05389817) | bioreactor metagenome | isolation source: Ammonium sulfate bioreactor | place: South Africa: University of Cape Town | collected 2014-02-18 ...
ATCATGAATAAAATAAATCATATGAAGTACAAAAAGAAAGCCATTTTATTCTCACAACAACAAGAAGAAAAAAAAGAAAGCTACATTCTACTATTGAATATCATCGGTGTAAAAATCATCGAAATGGGAATGTTTTGGTGTATTTGGAGAAAGAAATTCAAAAGGATTCTCATATTCATCTTCATCGGAATCGATCGCACTTAAATCCGAAGTAATCGAACCTTCACCTTCATAACGGTAATGTAATTGAGTATCATTGGCAAGTGAATAATTTTTCTGTTCAGTTAATTTTTCATCGATAAAATCTGCAAGTGATGGTCGATCACTGACAACAACATCGCCATAATCTTTAACAAAAATTTCTTTATTCGATAAGGAGAAACAAAAAAAAAGAACTTTACCATTATTATGACGTGAACCTCTTCGTCGACGATTAGCAAAAATTTCTTCATCGGTTATAGCATAAACCGGTTTTTTTAAAATCTCTAAATTATACATTGAATGATCTTCTTCTCCTGCAGCATCGCTATCAAACAAACAAAAGATGAAGTTTTTTTCATTTTACAAATATTTCACTTTTACCGGTAAACAACAATACTATCTCGAATATCATCGGAATAAAATTCAGTAGGTTTTTTTTGTTTTTCTTTTTTCCTAACACATGCCAAGAAAATAATAAGAATCAATGTTCCTAATAAAAGAAACACCAATACAATAATCAACCATGTATACCATGGAATGATTACAGCTGGTATTTGTTCAATTGTATTCGTAGTACAAGTATTCGTTAAATTGCATGAACATTGTTCAGCATTTGAATTTACTGTTGTTATTGCAGAACTCATATCAATATAGTAACCATTCGATAGAAGATTTCGAATACAACCAGTAAATGTATTGATTTGAGTTAACGACGGATAAAGACCTGAGATAATTGAGCCAGTTGTTGGAAAACCACCGAGATACAAACGAACATTGGATAGATCGTATGTATTCAATGTACCGTTGACAGTAAGAAAATATTGATAATCATTTATTGAAAGTAAAATTGTCGAACTAACATATTGATATTCAACGTGATACCAAGTCGATGCATTCAAAGTTAAATTTGATGGATAAAAAGTAAATTCACGAAAATGAAATCGTAATTGTGATTGGTAGAGTTCAATGGCTATCCAAAAGAAATCATCGATAGGAACTGTATTAAGTCCATAGAGTAGAATTAATCCATCCGTTAATGGTGATTGACCAATGAAATCAAATGAAAATCTTGTCGGTGCAAGACTAGAAAATTGTGTTCCATTAAAAATAGCATAACTATTACCATCGCCAGTAAATGTTCGTCCTAAAACCGCCGATGTTGTTGAACTATACAATGCATATGTTGCATTGACACAATCAGCTGAATCTAAAATATCAATTCCGACAAATGATGTTTGATTACTATCGATCATCGTTGGTAATGGTTGAATTGTTCGTGTTGCTCGACAAACTGTACCCACAGGACAATTATAATTTAAACAAGGATTTGGTCCACTTGCATTAGCAATGATGCTAAATTGAGATGAAAATAATGCAAGATTACTTGCTAGTGTACTTTCAATAGATTCTTTTTCTAACGTTGATACATAGAAAACAACATCGGTTAACGCTTGTTGTTTAGCTAGATCATAGGGTAAAGGTGGATAGTACGGACTTCGATATTGATAAACAGAACGAATCGTAAGAATAGTAATTGAACTTGTACTAACCGATAGAATCGATGCAAGTGCATTGATAAGTGTATTCAATCGATTGCCAAGCGATGGATCGATTAGAGTTTCAGGATATTCGCCTTGAATACGAATAGTCGCTGCTTTTCGAACATATTCACGATCGACACTTGATACAGTTAAAGAAATAGTACTTATGGCTGATGATGAAGCTATTGGTTTGGTAACATCGACACGTATCGTCGACGTACCAGGATAGAGAGCATTTGCAGTACTTAGAAGACCATTTGTCGTATTAAATGAAAGTCCATCACTCACATCTCGAATTGAATATGTTCGATTTGCACGAAACCAATCGTCAGGATCATTGACATAGATCGAACCTAGTGGAGTATTTCGTAAAGAATTTATATAACCATTAACATAAATAACATTGATCGTTTTCGAACCAGCAGATATTGATGTTGTACTAGGAACATCTGCGATAATAATCGGAATTGTAGTTACAGCTGGATAACCTTTACCATCGGTAACATTGAAAGTAACCGATAGATTTTTCGCTACTGAACGATTTAAACTACCACCAATGTAAGTTAATCGAAATGTACCATTGTAACTAATTGTTGGATCAATATTGAAATCAGTTGGAGAAATACTTTGAACATGAAATGGTAAAGTATTATTCAATTTGGGATCATCAAAATCTGTAAAATCGATTCTTGTACTTGGATCCGTTACACCTTCTGTTAAATACCAAGGTCCATTGGTTGGTATAGGTCCATTATTATTTATATCATTGACAAAAATAATCACTGGTACTGATGTTGAAACACCTGCACCACCTTCGTCGGTAACTTGAATCGAGAAATTGTATTGTGACGAACCGAATGGTAGATCACGTGTAAGACCAGGTGAAGCTATGCCAATTGTTACTTCATTATTAGATTGATTTAAATATGTACTATTCACATCATATTGATAGTTATTTGTAGTAATATCGAAAACAAATGATGTTGATGAGCTATCGAGATCAAAAACTTCGATCTAACAAATAAATTCATATTTCTTTTATTGAAAAAATCATTTTTATCAACTTACAGTTGGCCCATCGAGCACAGATATCGCTGTACTTTCTGTTACATTAAATATATAACCAATAAAACCGGGATTGAGATTAAAGTAAGGAGCTTTGGTATTTTGTGGCAGTAAATTAATAAATACCGTTAAATCAACAAGATTTTCTGCATCAGTTGCAAATAGAACTAATGTATAATTTGATTTCGTATCATAATCCAATGAGCCAACAAGATAAAGTTTGGCAATAGCTTCATATTGAATACGTGAGTCATTTGCTGTATTATCAGATATGAAAAAGAATGCAAAAGCATTATTCGTATTTCCACTAGATATGCCACAACTAAGAACTGTATCAATATCAGGATCAACAATTGTAAATGTAAGAAGTTCAGTACCATTCGTAATTGTTTCATTGATAGTTTTAAAGATAGTGGATGAATTTAGAAAAACTATAAATCAGCAGATATTATAATTAGAAATGTGAGAAAGAGATATTTTACCTGGTGGACTACTGGCCAACGATGTGATCAAAACAGTCAATTGAATATCTTGAGTATTCGATTGATTTGTTTGAGAATCCCAAGCAGGTGCACCGTCATAGGCAGTGATAATCAATCGATATAATGTTTGATTAGTCGATGTAAACGTTGAATTCGTCCAAAGAGATCCATTTGATGTAACAAAAAATTGACTCAATGCTGTCGTATCTGTTAAAGCTGTATTCAAACGATATTGAACATAATTATTCGGATACGTAATATCTCGATCAATGGCTTGTATTTTGATTATTTCTTGGAGTGCATTTTGGCTTTTAATCACACTAATAGTTAACGAACGAACATCAAATATTGGAATTTGATCATTTTGATCAATTAAATTTATTGTTGTTACACCTAATAATGGCGGTTGAACGAGTACATTATTATAGATTACATATTGACTTTGAATTTCAGCATGTAAACCACTTGTGGTCACAATACCAACACTGAATGTATTGCCAGTATTTATTACTGATGTTGCTGTAAATGGAATATTTGTATTTGAAAATGGACTGTAAACAGACATGATAACTGATTGTGATGTTGTCGTTGTGTAAAAGATTGTTCCATTGAAATTATCGAGTGTACTGAAAATCGATCGATTTCGATAGGTCTCATAGAATTTTTCAATAATTCGAAAATTTAATTCGCCATAGATAGGATCATACCATGTTGCTGGTTGAACAGTATTATTATTAAAATAAATGACGACTGTAGCATTCAATGGACTTAGTAATCGTGGTGAGCCACGATCTAATGCATAGATTTGAAATGTAATTGGAAATATAGTTGATTGTAGATCATTGATTGTCGTTGTTGAACGTAAGATAATCATTCCTGTCGTTTGATTTATAGTAAAATACGGAACAGATAAAGTTCCAATGAAATAATCTATTTGACCATTATCACCCGCATCTGCATCCGAAGCAATAATACGTAGAAAATGTGGATTTGATACAGTTTGATAAGTCGACTTATAGATAGTATAATTCCACAAATTACTAGCAAATATCGGTCGATTATCATTAACATCAAGTAGATTAACACGTAGACCACAAATTGCTTGTCGTTGTGGTATGCCATTATCCGTTGCTTGAATAAATAAATACCATGATCGTACTGTTGTTGTCTCGTAATCAAATATTGTATTCGATTGTAGATATGCTATACGTAGAGAATCGATTTGATCTGTTTGTAGAAGTTTAAATTGTGAATATGATGCTTCGGAAATGAATGATATTGTTATTTGACCATTTCGTCCTGCATCATCATCGAATACTTTGATCGCTGTTATATTTGTACCATTTTCATTTTCATATAATGTCACTGTTTGCCCACAGATATTATCTAGAAATAATGGACTATTCGTATTTTCTACTAAGACATTGATCGTTATATTGATTGTTGTTGAAAATCTTGGACAGAACGATTGAGTTGGATAACATGATGAACCATCATCACTCGCTGTTATTAATGCAAAATATTGTAAATTTGGTGTCGATGAAAATGCTTGTTGTAATATAAGAACACCAGTCGATGGATCGATGTAAAATTGTGTACTAAGTGTACTATAGATAATCGTATCGTTATCAGCATCTGTTGCATAAACAGTACCGATGATTGTACCGGCAGGTGCCGATTCACTGATGGAAAATGTTTGACTTGATGAAAGAAATAATGGAGCATGAACATTGCTATTAACGAGATTAATTTGTACGAGAGCAATTGAACTAGTCGATGGTCGATTGGAAAATGTTTGGCTAGCAATAAGATTCAATACATAACGATGATAGGGTTCAAAATAATTCAATGGACTTAATAGAAAAGTAAAAGTATTTTCGTTTTTTTTAATCTAATAACGAAATAAATATTTTCATCACTCACTAAGTATTTGTGACAAGTGCGTATAAATTATTTCCTAATGGCTGAACAGCAAAATTGTTATTATCGGATTTAACGGTTATTTGTCCTGAAATGTAATTCAATGCTCGAGAAACAAAACTTGGCCGTGTAAAATCTGTTTGCGGTTGAATAGTGAATGTAAATACAGTTGTATTTATTCGAGATGAAACCGAAAAATTCGATGTAGTTATCGTATACAAGGATTGATCGAAAATCGGACCGGCAAAGTTCACATTAAAGAAAAAATCGGGAATATCATTTTGATAGATTTGTGTATTAATTACATTTATTTGTAGCAAACACAAAATAATAATAATCACCGAAGAAATCATACTTATTCTAAAAACATATATATTCACATTGATTAGTTTTTCTTTTTCTCTTTTTTTTCTTCTTCTTTTACTCACTAGATTAATGTAAGCAGTAATGTACAAATAAACCTTGATGTAGTAGTTTCTTTTTTTGCGTACAGTGGCATGAAAAAATATCTACGATTTCATCGACAGTTATTTATGCATGAGATTACTTACAATATTCGACTCAAATAGAAGCACGAATGTGGTCAGATATTTTAAAGTAAATTTTATGTCAACTTTCTTCTTCTTCTTTTTTTTTTCTTTCGTTTCAGGGTTTATTCTGTTTAAATATTGTTGTTAGCAAACGAAAGAGAACATTGTACGATGTCTCTCCATGCGCCAATCGTTACTCTATGTGTTCGTTATAAAAAGAAAACTATACGAACAACTTGTTAACTGTTTGTCTATGCATACAAATATAATTGAAAGTTTTTTTTTCTCTTTCTCTGTATTAGCAAAAAAAAACTTGCAAAGCAAGGTCAACAATCACTCCTTGAAGGCAATTTTTTTTTCAGTTTCTTCTGATTAATTATCATTTTCTTTCCAAAGTAATTTCTTCACAATCAGATGGAATTGCAAATATACTTCTATCGAGAATATCTTCAATATAATTCGTATTGATTTGTAATGTAGGCATTCCTAAAATGATGGATACTAAATTATTTACCTGTCTTTTTTTGTTTCTTTTCGAAACTTACCATTACTTAACTGTGTATAACCAGATTCCAATGGAATACAACCATCTCGAGCTATTTTTTGATAATGAACAACACCTTTCTTATTTCTGATCCATGTATCAACAAGAATTTCTTTTCCATTGTAATTATACATTGTTGAATTTGCATAGATTGCATCTTCTGAAATACAATTATTGTAATTATTAGAAATATCCACCATTTTCTCGCAAAAATTTTCTTGAATATAAATTGAATAAATCATTTTATTTGTAAGATCACGTATATCCCAGAATATAGTTTCGTCGTCATTATTTAACGTGTCTTTTACACCTGTTCGCATTGCTGATAATCCATTTTCACCATCGTATGCCGTATCGTATTCAGTCTATTGAAATTATTGATTGAAAATAAACTATATCGATCTATATACATCACACTTACATAGACCTTGTCAATACTGCCATCTTCTTGTGAAATATATGAAATCAATTGTGTTTTATGACTATATTGTTTAGCAAAACAACAACGAGACGGTTCATTCACAATAGGATTCGCGAAACCATTGGAAAAAATAGTCAAAACAATAAATATATTGTAAGAGAACATTTTCGATTGAAGATTGTGAAGTATTTTCTTTCGTATTCATTGACTTTAAATCATTGGGGGATTAATTGATAAATAACAGACAGTGATTAGTTTTTTTTCCCAATATCGCATGAAAAATGAGACGAATGCACTGTCTCATATTTCGAGTTTCAAGATCAACGCTCTTTTAAAAAGAAAACATCTTAAAACGGTATCTATGCAACCGAAGTGTTACAATACTTTCATTTTTCTTTGAAGAAAAAAAAAGAGAAATAAACTGCATTGCAGTCAATTGTTAGTAACCGAAAGTCGACAGAAAATGTCAGTGAAAAATTCGTTTTTCTCATGCGCTGATTGATATATTATGTTTAGGTCTCAACCAAAACAAACTCAACCTGGAACGTTCCATTTCAACAACACATTTCTTCCACAAGCAGGTGAAAATATGCAAACAGTATTCGAATGCCAAGAAGGCTGTTGTGATTGTTGTGGACGAAAAACAACTGTTGCACTAACCAACGCTCGTCTCATTTCACGTATCCAAGAGCCATGTCCATGTTGTTGCTGCTGTTGTCAAGGACGACATTACGATTATTTCTAAAAGATATCAGTATTTTACGTGAAGTAACAGGCGGAACAGGTCCAGGTTGTCTGGTTTTACTTCTGAGTTGTTTGACAGGTCAATGTCTATGCCTTTTGTGCGCTTCATGTTGTGGTGACACACCTAAATCTCTTGGTTTCGAGGGCGGATATGGTTCCGATATTCTGACGTTTAGCACGAAAGATTATATGAACGCAGTTAATGCCATAACAGCCACGACATTGCCACACAAATCGCGTTAATTATTTTTTAAATTTTATATGTATAATCAATTCTAACAGTTTGTTTTCCTTTTGCCCAATAACGTAGTTTTCAACCATTCCAGTTCTCCTTTTTTTCCTTAAATATCTCCAAAATATAAGGTTACAATAAAGTACGGACGTTTTTTCAAATAATCTCGAATCTTTATCTCATTTTCTGTCTATTGCTGTCGATAATTTCTATTGAACGAAAGAACATAAATCATCTATTCCAAGCAAACATATGTTTCTATCGTATCTATGCAAGGAAAAATGATTAATATAATTTCACTTTCAATTGAAAACAAAACGAGAGGGAGAGAAAAGAGAGACATGACGAGGGAATATTAATAATTCAATATGTTACTTTCAATCATTTGCAACTGAGTGTTGGTAGTTGTTGGTTATAAAAAAAACATTAGTGAAAATCTGACCATACGAGAAAAATGTAAGCAACGGGTATATTATTTTCATATATAAATGGATATTTTATGTTTAGGTCTCAACCTGGAACATACCACATTCAAAACACATTTCTTCCATTATCAGATGAAAACGTACAAGCAACATTTGAATGTCAAGAAGAATGTTGTAACTGTTGCATTGACCAATACTCGTATCATTTCACGTGTTAAAGTTTAACAATCAGGTGACTGCTGTTCTCAAGGACCATATTTTGATAAAACAGTTTTTCTTAAAGATGCTGACATATTAGCTGAATCACTGGGTTGCCTGTCTTGTCAATGTTGCTGCTCACCTTGCGGTGACAAACCGAAACCTCTTGGTTTCTATGGTGGATATGGTTATGAGTTTGGACAAGCAGTAGCTGCTAAATCACATTAACTATACATACATATGAACATTTCCTTTTTCCCTCAATTTTCATTATTCAATAAAATATCATAGGAATAGCGTGTCTCGAATCTAATACAACCATATTATTTTTCTCGGCTTGTCCACGTAACGCGACACTTCGCTGATCAAGTTTTTTTCCAGCATTTTTTGGCTGAAATAGACAAAATACATTATGGAAAGTTAATTTTTTTACGCTATTCACAAATTTTACATCTTTTCTTGTTGCAAATCATGGGTTGACGTGAAAAAAAAGAGATTTGAACCCGTATTTTTAGCTTGTTAACGATAGTTTTTGCCTGAAAAACCGCTTTTAAAAATTCGATTTCATGTCAAATTCAAGTGTTTCCAGTGTAGCGTTTCTATCATTAACTTGCGTTTTTGAAGACAAGTTGCACATTCCTATACAGTTTTCAGACTGCTCTTTAATCCTAGATACTGAAAAGTTTGATGTTGTTTGAGGAAAATTGATTCCGAACATGTTCAAAACTTGATCATGTTTCGACGAGAAATTGTGTCACAGCGTTACGCTCGTTTTTTCCATTTTTCTTCTCAATCATAAAAACTCAGGGAAAAACTTTTTTTACCATCAGAAAGCCCATTTAATTCTCTACAAAACTGTTAGAAAGTTATACTGTTTCAAACACTATTTCAATGAAAAATTTCAGTTGCATTCGAGGTACTGGAAAAAAGGGTCCTTTTATGTAACAGCGTTACGCGATGGTAAATTGTGTCTAGAAGTCGGAGACCTCAATCTAGAGAGATGATTTTTGTATCGTAGATCAAGTACACCTAGACGCTTCGAATGACACTTGAACGAGTTTTCTAGCATGAGAACTTTTTGAAATAAGTGAGTAAGAACATGTCAAAAACGTAACAGCGTTACGTTTGGACAAGCCGATTTATATTTGTGTATCGAAACGATTTCGTCGACAATTTATCTATGTTCTACTTCGAGTTTATTTGCAAGAAAAAAATTAATTGGTACAAATCAAGTCGTATCAGAAATCTAAGTAATCGAAGTTGATTATATAGACAAGAAGAAAACTCTCATACAAGATCTTATCGGTCAAAATGCTTTTTATTCAATGACATCCGGCATTTTACTAATAAGCATTTGAAATCGACGTTGAACTTGATTAAGAATAGTTGCATCAGTTTTACTCGAAACAAACGATAGAACAAAACCATTTTCATGAAATAAACCTAATCGTGCAGTCTAGAATTGAAATTATATTTTTATTTGAATATGATTATCATTCTATATACGAGAACATACTCGTTCGAGATAAGTCTCAACGTTGTTTGGAATATGATAATTCAATACGATAGTAACATTATCAGAATTTATGCTCAGACCTGATGAATCTGTTGTCAGAAGAATACGTGTTTGAAAATTTTGAAATTTTTTAAGACACAAAAGACTAAATGAAAACAATAAAAGAAGGATATTTAAGTTTATATGGAATCTAACCGATCGTGCGTTCCCATTTTGCGATGAAGTTCAACAGCAGGAAAACTTTGCGTCATCAAAAAGTATCTTAAAGAAGTGCAGCATGTTTCTGATTTAACGAAAATAATCACTTGACGAAATTCTAATCTATCAAGTAGATCGCATAATTTCTTTCGTTTGTCGCGTTTATGTACTTTGACATAATAATGTAACTTCTTGGTTACAACATGCATATCGATTTCTAATGGCTAGATATATAAGGAAATAATTTTGAAAGATATATATTATAGTTTTATCATAGCTTACATTTTTCAGTAGTGTGTTGCAAAGTGATCGACTTTCATCATCAAATGTTGAACTCAATATTAAAACTTGTTTTTTATGTGAAATCATTTGAAATATATCGACAACATTCCGTTGTGATTTATCAGATGATTCGAACAATCGATCACAATTATCAATAATTAATTGTTTGATATGATTGAGTTTTAGTTTTTTCTCTTGTGCTAAGTCTAAAATTCGACCAGGTGTTCCGATGACAATATGTGGACAATCTGTTTTCAAGATATTTGCTTGTAATTTCAATGATGTACCACCAGTGAATTGTTCGATTTTTATGTTATGCTGATATTTGGATAGAGTTTTATATTCATGAGTTATATTAAAGGCTGATTCCATCGTATGACATAGAACAAGTATTTCTACTTGATTTTTAATCGGTTGAATTTGTTGAAGTGTTGCAATTACATAGGCAGTTGTTTTACCTATACCTGATTGAGCTTTACATAGAATATCTTTGCCGAGAATCATCTGTGAAATTGTTTGATTTTGAACTAAAAAAATACTTTCTTTGTATTAAGAAAAGCTTGTTTATTTTTTGAGTTTTACAAACCTTCCGATGGATTTTCATAACCTTTATCATGAATAGCACGAATTAATTCAGATTTGAGATGAAAATGATTAAACGAACTCTCTGAAATGTCATCTACTTCATTGTCAAACATTATGCCAAATGATGGCGGATTACATCGAGTTGTGCAATATATTATATGATATGAGTCATTTCGAAAATGAATGTGTTTTTACTAATCAGAAATATTCGTAGCTAGTGCTAGAACTTATTTGTATTCTTTGCGTGACTCACTTGGTAACGCTCTCAATAAAATGATTCGTTCTGAATTCGATGGTGATGTCGTTTTTCAAAGCATTTGCTTCTTATCTGATTGGTCTAATGACGAGCGAATATGAGTCACTTGTTTTGGCTTTTTCCTTTGTCAACATTATATAAAATAGATATTTGTTCTTTCAGATTATTCATAGTGAAAAAATATGGTGATTGAAAAATTTCTTTTTCCAGCTCCAAATCCATCTCACTACACATTAGACTCACACGGAGAGCATTTATTTTGGATACCAGCTGGTGATGATCCCGTTAAAACGGTACCAATTCCCTGTATGCTATATACACCAAATAGAACTGCTAAATATTTCACAATCTTTTGCCACGGTAATGGTTGTGATATCGGTAGTATGCACTATTTGTTTGACGCATTATCTCAACAAATCGACTCGTACATATTGGCTTTTGAATATCCTTCCTATGGACTCTGTAAAGGACCGATTCAACCCGATCGACATACGATTGATCAGCATGCTGAACGTGCTTATACATTCGTTCGAGAAACACTTCAATGGCCAGCTAATCGCATACTTATGTACGGTCATTCTATTGGCTCAGGTCCTGCATGTCATATAGCTTCAACAAAAGCCGTAGGCGGTCTTATTCTTCAATCTCCATATACATCAGTTAATAATGTGATCCGAGACAAAGTTAGCATCTTAGGATATGCAATTGGTACTTCATATTGGAATAATTTGAATGCAATGAAAAATATTCATTGTCCCACAATATTTATTCATGGTCAACAGGATAATTTGATTTCATCGAATCATTCACAAACATTACACGATTCATTGACACATATTCATGATAAACAATTGATTTTAGTACCAAATGCTGATCATAATTCGATTTCAAACAACATTATTCTCGATAATCTTGAACGTTTTCTCAGAAATGTTTTTCCTAAACTAGAACAATCATTACCAACGGTGAATATTCCTCTAAATCTACGTATTTCGCCAACGCAACAAGAACAATCAACAACAACGGCAACACATATTTCGAACCTTTTCACGCCACTTTTCGAATTTTCAAGAGCATCAGTAAATGCTACTCGATCAACGGTTGAGTCTGTTTTTTCGAAATCATCTGATAAAAAATTAAAAAATCCAGAGTAAAAAAAAATAAAACAAAAGAAATCAGTTTAAGAAGGCAATGGAACTTTCTCTCCATGGAAATATTTGATTCGATGCTCCTCTTTTGATTTACTTGTACACTTCTCTTGAAATCTACACGGAATAAGATAGTCCGGTAAATTTGTATGACGATACTGAGCACGATGAATGGGATCACCTCGTTTAGTACATTTTTCATCGTTTGAACACATCGGTATAGGATGCGGTATGTGAACGAGATGTGGTTCATTTCGTCGACAGACTTCAGAAAATCGACAGGGATGACTAAATTCTGCAATATGTTTTTTTCCTTCTTCATTATCAGCATACTGTAATTGGCAATAAATCGACTTTGGACAAGCTTTGGCTGTCGAGCTTGGTGGACTTGGTTTTTTCGGTAATATTGGAGGTGGTGGTGGTGGTGGTGGTGGTGCAGAATCTACTGTAGGTACTTTCTTCTGTAATTTTGGTGACGATACCGGTAAACTTGCTGTACTCGGTTTTTTCTGTAATATTAATAAAGGTTGCACTTTCTTTGTACCAGGATTTGCTTTCATTAAATCTGTATCAAGTGATGGATGATATTTTTCAATTGGTTTCGATTGTACTACAAAATTTCGTACAGGTACAACGGTTCCACCAGCACTAATTTGAATGTACTCGAGTTTTGTTAAATCCAAATCGTTTTTATCGAATGTAAATGTCAAATTATGTTGATTATATAGAGAATTCGATCCAACAATAGCTAGAGTAACTTGTGATGTTTTTCGGTTAAGAACTAAATTATAGATAACATATTCATGTGTGTTACAGCCACGATGAAATGTAGCTGAACTAGCTCGAAATTTTCGATCCTGAATTATGTGGTAATGTGTAAATGGATGTGAAGTACCAATATATGAATAACCTTCTTGATAATCACTTGTTGTTAATGTCGAAGTTGTAATAATATTAGATTTTGGCCATTTAGCGATATGACAAGTGAGACATTTAAGATTTTTCTGATCAACTTCTGTGTTAATCATTTCATAAGTTAATATCAACGACATATCACCTTGTAATGCTTCCCAATAAATATAGACAACATCTGATGAACCATTTTGACTCAATGCTTGTGATATTGTCATTGGTATATGAACAAATTCACGAAAATTACTTGATGATAATGTTACACATGTACCTTGATGTGACGGAAGTGTATTTAAGCGTTGTTCAACTACTTTGAAAGTATCTTCCATGACAAATGTTTGAAAAGCCTGACGTGGTGGATCTATCTTTTGTTTTAAACCAGGTGTTTCACCAGTAACTTGATGCGGAGTAGTATGGAGCATATCACCAAAGATAGTTCTTGCCGATTGTTGAGCTTGACTTGATAGAGATTTAAACGTTGTTTCAGTCATATAAACCTTTTCGATATAATCCAATGGAATTAATTGCGGTAAATGTGCTTCGAAAACATGATGTGGATCGAGACCCATCCAGCGTGTAACTAAAGCTTTAACATCGATATCCTTAGTCGATTTTTTTGATAAACCTGTCAATGCCATGAGCTCATAAGCTGCAGCCATTTCATATCCTGGTATTGAACAATGAAGTTTATTCTGATGAAAATGTTCAATACGTTTATCAAGAGCACCAGGATCTGTTAACCATGGTCGCCATTTGTAAGCATTTCCACTTTTATGAAATGTTGTTGCAGCATGTATGGAAAAATTACTATCAGGATGATGCATGATTTCTTGTCGAAAGACAATAATAATATCACCATAATAATAGCCAGCATGTGCACCTAATACAGCAAAAACATGTTTATTCGTACCCAACTCTACATCAGGTTGCCAACCGAGACCAGTTTGACTGGATTGCAGTTTAAATGATGCTTCAGCTATGTCAGTTACCAATGTTCGTACTTTTTTAAGAGCGTCATCAGTGATGTCAAGTTGTGAAAATATAGTTTCAAGTTGTGATAATTTTTGAGTTTGCTCTTTTGTCAATGCTGTTTTATTATGTTTACAAAAATGTTCAGCAACTAAGATATGAAAATATTCTTCCATTGATTGTTGGAGTCTTGTGATTGCTACTTTTGCAAATATTTCTTGAACAGCTTTATGACTTTTAATAGCTTTAGCAACTGATTGTGGCTCACGTAATGAATTCATATGCTCCCGACTCATACAATGGCCATGAAGGAGAATCGATTCGAATACAATTTTACTACAACGATGAACAGGCTGTAATGCACGAATCCATCGTAAGATTGTATCAGGAACGGTTATTGTTGATGGATTCCAATTTGATGCTTGCATATATCTTTGTATATTCGCAATCATCTCATTTTGATTTCGAATAAAATTAATTTGTTTATTTGATCCTAAATATCTAGCAACGCCAAGGAAGTATATATGACCAAAATGTCGATAGTCTTTCAAATGTTGTTGATTAGATTTTTGTGGACAATCACTTCTTGAATATTTACATAAACGTTGAATATCACGCATATTTAAATGTGAATATGAATTCAAATGATTTGAATCATGGATCAATGGACAATGTTCACCTTGAGCGCATTCTTTTCGAAATATATGTAAATTTGTTTCACAATGACTTTTATCTGTTTGTTTGCTACAATATCGTCCAAATGGACAAACATGTGAATATCTGATACAGTGTTGAACACAATTGGACCCTGCATTATCGTTTGTCATTAATTGATCATAATATTGACAAATATAAGGTGTATAAGGGCATGGTGGTTTAAATGGATGATTTTCTTCTTCGATATGTTGATGATTATGAAAATTTGGACAACACGAACGTAATTTACAATTATTCTTACAATGTCGATATGCCATACGATGAGCAGTATTTCCCTTGAAAAATGGCACACAAGTTAGTCCATCTCTACATAAGGGTACATGACAATAATCTATTAAATGTGTTTCGCTCATATCGGTGCATTCACCACCTCGAGGACAATAATCAGGATGTGTATATTGACTTGCATGATCTGCATTCTTAATCAATTCACATTCACCACCATCTGGACAAACAGAAGCTGAATTATGAAAGTAAACACTCATATGTACTTCATCGTCTGATTGATTACATGAATCCATTTGTGGACACTGAGGTCGATCGATATTCGACTCAATGTCTGGAAAATAATCTAAATAATCAAATAACAGATGAAAAAATGAAGATATATAATTGAATTACTTACCAATCGATGTGTCTTTGCTCGAAGATGAATTCTGCTTTTTTGCTTCAACTGATTTTCTAAACCACTGAACACTTTTTTCATACTCTTTTTGATCTAAATACATCAATCCAAGATCATCATAGATAACTCTCAATAATGGATCATTTGCTGGTAATTGTTTAATAAAACGTTTGTAATAGAATGTGGCTAGATCGATTCTATTCATTTTCCAAAAGATTCGAGCTAATGTTCGAAGAGTACTTTGATCACCTGTTTGATTCATTTCCACAGATATCGAACGATAAAATGATTGATAATCGGCATCAGTACATAAACTCATCTTAACAATTGATATTTGTTTAGCAGCATCTGTGGTTATACTTTTTAAATGAAAAATAGGTGCAGTCATAATCAATATTGCTGATGGACCAATATGAGCAAATGGTTTCGTACTCGCTATAGTTGAATCTGCATCAATTTCGAATAGAACATGTTGCATATCTCCTGATGGTGAAACTGTATTCAATGTGTCAAGAGCTTTTGTTCGATCAGCAACTCCGAAGAAGGATGAATTCAATGAAATGAATTGATTGATATTATTTTTGAGAAGTTTCATTTCATTATTGGAGATGATTTGACTTCGATAGATTATGATTGGTGATGTCGGTTGATTTTGTTGTAATTGAGAATGTAATTGAGTAAGAAAGGAATGAAAGAGAAAGATTCGATGAAAATCTTCGTTGAGAAGAGCTCGACTTAAGATTTGATTGAAAATAGAGTTTTGTGCAAACCAAGTAAGAAGTTCGTTAGATGTTGGATTATTTTTATATTCTTGAATGATTTGCAATTGTTCATCATTATACTGACATTGATTTTCTAAGAAATCGAGTAAATCATTTTGATCAACATTATTTAATTTCATTCGACGAAGACATCGAAGAAATAGCTGAAAATAAATCGCAGGATCATCGTTGGATTTTGTAATCGGTTTCAATGAAAATGGTTCGTCGAGTTGAAGATGAACTGGTAAATATCTTTTAAGAGCATCAATTAGTTCGTCACCTAGTGTGACGACTGCTCTTACCTAAACAGAAAAAAAAACAACATGAAACTTTGATAAATAATCTCTTCGGCTATACTTTGCTATTTTGTTGGGCCAATGATAGATTCGCTCTTTGATCCATACAATAGATAAACATTGCTGAAACTTGTCGAAGTTTTTGTAGATCTGCAATTATTTCTCTGGCGAATCGACCGCTGAGAATAACGAAAAATCGAGTATTGACCGAGCTACATTCAATATAGTCTTTACATTGATTGCTCTGATCGAATTTAATTAAATTATTGAGAAGAGTTCGAATCTCATGTTGTACCTCGGCGTGATCATTTGCGTTGACAGTACTGTCAGCCCAAATAATGTTAAATGTTTGATAAGTTTTATATGCTGATGACACAGAATCATCTACGATACTTGCCATTGCTAACCGATACGAACGAAATGTCTGCAGATTTAAACAAAAAATGTGACTTTACTATTGCTTATTTGCCAATTTTTTTTCTCGTTCTGTTTCTTCCGCGGACGTGAAAATAATAACGTCATCCCTCTACTTTCAACAAACAGAGCGTGGTTTTTTACACTGTTTTTCAATACAATTTATGAAGGTAAATAGTGGTAAACAAAAATAATCGCTTATGACGCCTTTATTTGCTTTATTTTTCTATTAAAGTTTAAATCCTCCCGTTAGATACATGACATTATCTGGATCCCATATCTGTCGAATATTTTTCAGTCGAGCAAGATTATTGCCGAATAAGTTCGAAATGGGTGTATCATCAAGAGCATAATTTGCATATTGTATTTGTTTGGAACCTGCCACATTTTGACCTTCATCGAGAACGATTTGAAAGAGAACATCACGTGTTGAACGAAGTTCTGCAAGGAAAATATCATCGTCCGAAGGTGATGCCCAACAAAATTGAATTAAAAATGGTAGAAGTGGACTAGATGTTGAACTATGCGGATAAGCACCATCTTGAGAATTTTTGAATACATCACGAGTAAATGGTGTTATGTCGAATATGAAATATGCATCGGGTTTAGAACCTAATGTTGAATTGACATATTTCATTCGATCGATTAATCCATTGAGAAATCGAGCAGTTATATTGATGGTTGAAAAGGTTGCATAACGACTTCTACAACAACAAATATTTATCTATTCTGGTTTTAAATAAATCGAGTTCTACCGCAGATTTGCTACTTGATCAGCTGGTACAGATTTAACAATCGAAAGATAGGATTGTCGTCGTAAAGTACCCAAAGGAGAAATAGCTAGGAAATCATCGAATGTTCCTTTCGGTGCTCGTGGTGCATCATAAAACGCAACTATAACAAAAAGAAATTGTCCGGGTGCAATAACAAGTGAGGCTGTTATTTGCGCTTTTGGATCGGTTTGAGCTGCAAATTTAACAAGAGCTAATACTAATGCAGGAAATTGTGTTGAAGTATAAACAAGCATTCCACCGTAGACTTGTGTTTGTGGTATAGAACGCATGTTAAAATTTGTTACAATACCGAAATTATTCAATCCTCCTTTGAGACCGAAAAATAAGTCCGGATACGAATTGTTATTCACAAGAACAATACTACCATTGGGAGCAACAAGCTAAAAGGAAATTCTCGTTTAAATCTTATCATTTGATCGAGTCCATTCACAATTACTTGATATTCAAGTACATGATCAATACTAAGACCGTATCGATTTGATTTCCAACTGTAACCACCACCGAGTATGAGGCCAGCAACACCGACAGTTGAAACTCGACCACCAATAACGGTTATATTATGAGATTGAAGACCAGAGTAAACATCACCCCAGAGCAATCCTGCGCCGAGATCAACGGTTTGATTCGTTGAATGATAGTGAAGTTGTCGAAAACGAGCCATGCTTATTTGTACACCAGTTGTAGAACTAAAACCAGGATTCAACGAATGTCCACCACCTTTTATACCGAATGGAATACGATATCGACCGAGAATTTTCAACTAAATATGCAATTCAATCGATTTTTACTAAACATTCAATGCAACTACGTACAATAATTGACACATCTTCAACTGTTCCAGGTTCGACACTACATGTCGATGGTATAATCGATGATGTGCCATATCGTACAATCGTGGCATTATATCCTGAATCGGATGGATAGAATACTTCTGAAGTTAATCCGATTTTGTTTTTGATCATTTCACAAACAGATAGAATCGTTATCGACGAGTCTTCTACTTCGAATTTGCAAAGCATCATTGAAATAGAAATTTGTGAACCATTGAATAATGACAAAGGCAATGTTAATGATGAGTAACGTTGGATGTTCGATGATATTTCTTCAAGGTAATCCGTTGCTTGAATTTCAATTCTATATCGATCACCTGTCATTTCATTTGTATCATATTGACATTCAACCCGCGATGATAACGGTAGAAATTCTGCAAATTTAACTGTCATTACACTCGTTTTAGATAAATGAAGTTGAGATTTGAGCTAGATTTTGAGAAAACAAAAACTATAATTCCCAATTTAGAAAGATCGATTCCTACGTTATCCGCTAACGATAATTCACTGATAATTTTCAATTGGCTAATATTTTGTATATTGGTTGCATAGAGAATTTTAAATGATTGATTGTCCTTTGGACTAGCTCTCGATAAATAAATCGGAAGCCATGATAGAATTAAAGCTGTATCGAAGAAAAAAGTTGTCAACAGAATAGGTAATAATAAACTACAAGCAAAAATTGATTTATTTTCTTTTGTGCTTTGAAAAAAAAAATACGAATTATACATACAAAAGAATCAATAGAATTTGTACCAACCATGCACCTTTGCCAGTATCTCTCATTTTATACTTTAACTTGTACTGACAATATCTCAAGTGTGCCTTCTCATACCTCGACTGTAGATATTATCGTATTCTCTTTCAACCAATCAAAATTGAATTTTTTTATACATCGATTCATTGAAGCTTATCAAAATAATATATTGGTAAGCTTGTTTTTATTTACCGTAACTCGAAAACAAAGGTAAAAACACGTACTTCAAGATCGACGAACGTCATTCTGTTATTTTTGAAGTAGATTTTTTTTATTATGAAGAAAAATAAATAAATAAATAAACGAAGAGAAGCGAAGAGACGAAACAAATGAAAATGTCAATCGGCTAGTTTAAATATTCCAAAACACGTTGCAGAATCATTCATATCAGATAAATTTTCATGATCCATTACTAAATCATATTTTTTGCCCGCTTTCGGCGGACAAATGATTACAGTCGATGGATCGAGTTCACCATTGACAAGCATCTGTGGACCTAGACCGGTGTTTTTTATAGGTGTTAATTCAGCATTTGGATATTTTAATTTAATATTATTTTTACATTGTGCGAGAGCGGCTTCATGTGAAGCAACATATTTAACATCGAAATTTGATAGATCCGAATTTAATTTAAATGCAGCATGTGTAATCGACATTTTGATTCGTGATATTTCTATTAAATTTTTCTTTTCGACAGCATTTTTTGTTTCTTGTACGAGTCCAATAATTGAATTTGATATTGCCATTATACCAAGATCGATTTCTTTATTTAATAAATGTCTTACAACATTATCCGAACTAACCAATGGTATAAGAGTATAATTTTCGATTTCATTAGATTCAATGAATTTCTCGGCGGCTATATGATTATTACTATTTTCGACGCCTTGATAACCAATTCTAATCATTAACTGTAATAATTGCTCTAATAATAAAACCATCTGAAGAATCCTATGCCTAGTTTTTATTTCTTTAAAGTGCGTTTTATTATACGAACGTCACATACACATGTGAATAATCACGCTCTATGTCATAATATTGGTAAAAATAAGTAGAAAGAAAAAAAGAACATCGAATGAAAAGATACATATGCATGAATGCTTTTCTCCTTCATCATACATCGTGTAACGATTAACAGCATAAAATGATGTGCGGATTGTCTCTATCAAGTAAAACAAAGAATATCACGCCGTGAGTGTGTGAGAAAGAACAAAACGGGTTTAAGTGTACTTGGTGCATTTAATTTAAAGAAAAACAAACATCATTGAAATTTATACGAAAAAATTGGTTTGAATACAAAATGACACTTTTTTCGTCATTTACTTTTATTTTAGTCGAGAAAAAAAACAAAATCACCAAAGTATTCAATTTAAGATGCAGTAAACCAACGATTTCGATTCGTGTATAAATAATAACCAAGAACTATACGAAAAGAAAAACAATGAATCGATGTTGAATTTCCTTTTTGTTTGCAAAAGAATCAACAAACCGATAATAATTCCAATTAGAATAATAATAAATAGAATTCGTAATATGTTTGATGATTGTTTGTGTTCGTTGTCGTTGTTATTATTTCTACTGCGCTGTGTTGTTGATTGATCTAAAAAAAGTCAGTTTGGTTTTATTTTTCTCCAATGAACAAATTCATTTACTATCATTAATGAATGTAATAAACCTTGCGCACCCAGAAAGTCTATCTTTTAAATGTTGTTCTGGATAAATGAGCGGCATACAGCCTGGCCTCGATGGATGGCCTTTATCAACGAATATGAACCGAATAGATGGAAGGTTGATAACTTTTAGACGAATGTTTGGATTTATCGTCAGATTGATTTTCGTCCAATTGTGATCAACGACACGTATCACAAGACGTAGATCATTTATTCGTAAGCCTTGTTTGTCGATAATTCTTGATATCCATTGTTCATCGATCATTAATTCAATATTTTCAGATTTCGATGCTGCATTGATCAATGAAACTTGAACGGAAGGTTGAAGCGTATTTCCAAACAATTCATAGAATGATTTCATTGCTTTGTGATTCTTCTGTAAGAATTCATCGAATATGTCGATATCATTTATAATAAAAATTATGGTTTTGAGATCTGATCTACATATTTCTTTTTGAATATTTAGATTTGGATTCAAAATTGTACATTTCATTTCGTCTGGTTCTGTTGAACAGTTTCCATCATTTGAATTTTGAAAAGTAATTTGACAATTGAGAACACAAACAATCAAATAATAAAAAATAAAGCCTTGAAGTAACATAATGAAATTCGTCGAAAGAACGATTACGCGCGTTCTATTATATCAATTTAGTTTTTCGTTTTATTTGCTGAAAATAAGTGAACACACACACAATCGAAAATCATAAACTATGTTTGTTTTTATGAATCAACTGAAATCTGTTCAAACAATGAATCATTTTGCTCAACCGTTGTTAAATATATAACCCAAATATTATCTTCACTTGTCAAACGACGTATATTATGCATTTTAAATATTGTTCCCATCGAAAATAATACTTCATCTTCATCAGGAAAAAGTGAATATTCAGATATATTTGCGTACGGACGTGCTTCAATAGACGAGTAACATTCAATAGAAAATACAATTGATATTGTATCTTGATTGTCCGGATGTTTGCCAGCATACATCAGGGCAATTTGCATCGATGATGTAGTCGATAGGAATGTATTTATTGAAAAAATATTTCCACGTATTTGTTTCAAATATTCAAATTGTTCAGTTGTTACAATTTGACCACGATAGTATGTTTCTGTTTCAGAATAAAAAGACGAATTTCGATGTTGTCGACGAGATTGTTTTAGATGTTGATAAATATCAGTAAGAATATAGCGAAATTTAAACATTTGATCAATATCACTCGATCGAAGAATTTGATTGATCGTTCGAGAAATAAAACTATTCTTTGAATACCATCGAGCAGCTGCTTCACATTCATAAGTTTGTTCAAATAAATCAATTTCCAGCAAAATTGCTTGATTATCATTGTAAATACATCGAAATTCTTCAATCATTTCCTTTTTCGATTCATCAGTATGTGGCATTGAAAGAAGTGTATCGATTGTTCGTTGATGACTGAAAAATAAATCTTTCTGTTCATGATTATAAACAGTCAATGGTACGGAATAAATCGATTGAATATCTTCATTTCTAAACAATTTAATTTGATTTTGTTCTTCTGAATCTGTAAAAGAATGTTGAAGTTGTTCATAATCTCGTTCGATCTTTTGTTGAAGTTGATCGAAATCATTAAAAATTCCTTTAATTTCCGAATAATATTTACTCCATGTGAAATTCGTTTCGATTTGTGCACAATAAACATAAATCGAATGAATCTGTTTCATTAGCGAATAAACTGTTAGAAATAATTCTTCACCAAAATAACCCGAAACAATTAAGAATATATGAGAATTTTGTCGTAATTCTTTTTCAATTGACGTTATCAACGATGATGTGTTATTGAAATGTTGACATTCATGAGATTGAAACCATTCATTGGAATCATTTATTAATTCATCTAACCAGAAGAGTTTTATGGAATGATTGGAATGAGTTTGAAATTTTTTATAGTCAAACATATGAAGTTGTTTAAAAACACATTGATTACATAGATGATCGGTTCTTCTTTGACGACGTTTAGTTTTTAATTCGATTTCAGAGTCACTTAATTTCGGCTATAAAGATTCAAAAAACAAACCAGTAAGTCTATATTGTCAATGAAAAGAATACAAACCTCAATAGAAATAGATCCACATTGAATATTAAAAGCATACCAATCGAAGAGTTTCGATGTAACTTCAATTTGTCGTGATGCATATGTTCGAAAGGATCGATTGAGTACCGAACGAAATCTTGGATCAGCTTTTAATTGATCGAGATTAAATGGTGTTATTCGACGAAATGGCATCCAAGTTTTACCGAAAATAAATCCAAAATTCCATTTAATATCATTATCAATGGGTTCATTTTCGATAAATGCACACCAATTATCTTCATCATTCATAATTTCATCTTCACTTTCAATCATCAAACTACTCCAATCATTCAATCGACATAATGTATTTCCATAGAGATACAATCGAATTGAACATAGATTTCGAAGTAATCTACGGATATAAAGTGGATTTTCATGATCGTAGAGTAATTGAGAATAGGGCAAAAGTGAAGAATGTCTCTGGTTTAATGGAAGATAGTCATTCAATTGACGAATGATTGTCGATTGAAAACCAACTTCACTGCCTATAGAAATACTCGAATTCTAATTTGAAATAAACAAAGTAAAACTAAAACAATGCATACAAATATCTTGAAGTTTTTCTTGTGTATTATTTAAATTTTCTAATGAACTATTCAATGGAATAAGTAGAATATGACATGGTTCAGCCTATAAAGAAAAATTGACAAAATAATATATTTATCTGTATGATTCATGTTATCTACTCGAAATGAAGACATCATCCATTCTTTGAGTATCCGTGCTCGTTGATAGTAAATTTTCACTAAATCTATTCGCTCTAATTTATATTGTTTTTCGCCTTCGATAGTCAAAAATCGGATAATATCATGTGTGATATCCAATGATAGTTGTTGATAAGAATTCATCTTTTGATTCAATTCATTTTGAGTAAGAATTGAATTTACATTTCGATAATCATAGATTGATACAATAGAATGATTTGATTTCAATGATGAATAGATATCTCGATCGAGTAAATCGAATAAAACAAGAAAATAACGTTTTAAACAAGGTTCGGATAATTTTGATGATGGATTAATGATATTTATGAGTGAATCAATATTAAATGCAAACTGAAATGTAACTGGTAATTGAATGTTTACATTGACGAGCGTTTGCGGTGAACCATAGAGAATAATAACTGGTTCGAATGATGACATAGTTTACTAATGTTTCGTTTATTTGTGAGTGAAAGAACAGAATATAGACACACGTGACTTTTTGTTTTTATTTAAATAGGAAAAAACCAAGCTGTAAAACGAAGGAAGTAAAAGAACAGTTTATCAAGTGATTTTGTTGGAAAAAGAACTGAAACAAATATGTCTTCGTATTTCGAAACATTACCACCGGAATTAGTTTACAAAATTTTTCGTTATCTCAATGCTCAGACAATTGCTCGTTCAGTACGTTGTGTTTGCAGGAGATTATATGAACTTGTCAATGTTTATGATGAATATGATTTCAATTTTAAATCGATTAGAAAATGTGATTTGATTTTTCTTTGTAATTTTATTGACTTGAATCGTGTTCAATCATTGACATTATCCAATGATAATCAAACATCTGGTCAAATTGAATATTTTCTCGCACGTTATCGTTTAAATTATTTTACTGAATTACGTTCATTAACTTTAATTGACATTGAGAATTGTTATTTGAATATTATTTTAAAAGATATTCAACAATTGAAATTAAATACATTGAAACTCAAATTAAATCAAGATTTGGAAGTAAATATAACTAATGAAGATTTTACTCGAGTTTTAGCACTGCCAACTCTTCAAGAATTTGTTTATGCAGGTTGGAATAATCGATTCAATCAGTTTTCATGGCCTAGTCAATGTGCTCTACGATTTTTGTCTATCAGATGCGAACGTTTGCAGAAATTTTATGATATAGTTCGTTATCTACCTAATTTACAAGAATTGTGTCTTCATTCGTTATACGACACTGTACTTAATGGTATTCCACCTAAACCAGATGATTTACAAGGTTTTCATCAATTGAAATATTTAAAATTAAACAATGAGCAGATTGATATTACAGTGCTATGTATAATTCTTTCATTGACACCAACAATTGAACGATTTGAAATAATAAATGGAATTGATTTAAATGAATTTATAAGCAATTTATCTGAATTAGAAAAATTTATTCAAGAAAATTTAGTTTTACTAACTAAATTTGATTTCTTTTTTTATATTTTCAATCCAATTAATGATACTCAAACTTACCTATCTCGATTTCAAACACCATTTTGGCTTTCAATAAAGAAATGGTTTGTTGTATGTGACTATATGTATAATCCAAGAGATATAGTCTTACGCACAGCATCCTTCTATGACCCTAACTTCCAATTAGAATATGGAGTATCACAACAAATGACTCAATTGTGTTCATTATCGAATATTGCTAATAATAATAATGAAGTTAAAAAATTGTCTTTAGATTTAAACTTAAATATACCGTCAGCTAACGGCACAATTCGAGTAAGATCAATGAATGTGAGATTTAAAAATGTAAATGAATTGAAATTAAATATTGGTGATGAATGGCCATTAGGTTCACTTCGATATATTTCAACTATGATTGAAATATCAAAAATCGAGGATCTTACACTATGTCTTGGAAATTCATTTAGTCTATCTTCTCAAATACAACTTAATCTTGAAAGATTATTTCAATTAACAACAAATATTCATACACTCAATATATTCATTAATTCAATGTTTAATAGGTCGATAAACGATGATTTTCTTACACATATATGCTCATTAGTACCTAACTGTGTTCGACATTTAACATTACATGTATCTTCAACATACCAAATTCAAAATCTCATCGAACAAATGAAATCATGTTCAAGTATAACATTTAAATTCGTGAACTATTATCAAGAATTGCCCGAATCTTTTATCAATTGGTTAGAATGCGAAAAACACTGTCAAACATATCAATCAAATTCGAATGCATTCTCAATTTGGTTGAATTAAACATTTTCTCACTTTTTTTTTTCATAAATACCTAGTACACTGTGATTTCTAAGTATCAGCCACATATGCAGATTGTATTTAATAATAAAAAATCTTGCCATTAAGATGTTTGTTTCAAAAGAGTTTCGTGTACAGGTGAATACGATCATTTTTACATGCTGATTGCGTAAGATATCTTTTTTACCAACATATATAACGAGTGATCTTATCTAACATTGTCAGTAAACGCGCAAGAATGTCGTTTGATAGTTTACCTGCTGAAATTTGGATCGTATATTCGATTGTTTGGATGTTCGTACTATTATTTGTTCAATGCGTGGTGTTTCGAAAAGATTCTATGCATCTGTCAACACTTATGATCGGTTTGAAGTAAAATTTCAATCGTCAGATATAGGACCAATGAAATTGATAGCTCGTACTATTCAATCTTCGAACATTATTTCACTGCAGTTATTCGATTATGATCAGAAACGAAGTGTGATTCAATTATTTATGGGACACTTCAATATAAAAGAATTCAGTAGACTTCGTTCATTGGCTTTTTGTGAATCGAGTATGACGGAGATCGAACAGATTCTACGTGATATTAATATTAATTCATTGGTCACATTAACCATCGATGTATACGATAGAAAGGATAATGTAATCCCGTCAAGTATTTGTCAACTTATCAGTCGAATCAATATTCAAAAACTAGATATACCATATTGGAATTATACTGATAATATAACACCATGGTCGATCGAAAGTCAATTACAATATCTATCAATACAAAACTGTACTTTCAGTGAATATCATACAATTCTCAGTAGTTTAAATCAACTAAGAACATTTGAAATCAACAAATGTGACATGACTCATGCTGATAAATCGATTTCATTGTACGCTGCATCATCATCAAATGATGCAAAGAGACAGTGCATATCTATTGAGTATAGACAATTAATTTCGTTGACTATTCACGACGGTTCTATGTCTGCACAAGACCTTGAATATCTTATTTTATTAACACCTTCACTTACATGTCTCAAATTACTTTCATTTGGAAACATACGTGACCAGAGATTTGATGGTTTTTATTGGGAGCAATTTATTCAGAATAATTTACGTTTATTAAATAAATTTCAGTTTTATTTCGTTTGTAGTGTGTTTGAACTCGATTTTGTCAATGAACTCACGTCGATTATTCAGCCATTTCAAAATTCTTTCTGGATAAACAATAAACACTGGCTTGTCACCTGCGATTACATTGTGAAAAGTTCACGCATCAGTCTTTATACTACGCCAACTATCAACAATCGCCGAACAGAATCTCTAGCATTACAACTATCTTCAACAAATCCTACGTTTCACTTCGCTAGAAGATTGGAACAAGAAGTAAATATTTCTTCGATAGTACAATTTCTTTTTCAACAAATATGGATTCTGTTTAATAGTCGAAGCAACATTTGGATGTAATCATGGGAAATATCAAAGAAGAACTCATCGAGTATTTTGTTGAACTGTTAGCAAACTATACTGTAGCAAAATTTTTTATGAATATGACACAGTAAAATTGCCATCTTATTTATCATTTAGACATTAACTAAACTCGACCTTCGCTATAATCGAATTAGTAATAAAGGAGCACGGCAGCTAGCCGATGCACTACGAAATCATCCTGTGAGTTTCGTTTTATTCTTTGTTAAAAATTTGAAAATTGAATTCATTTCTATACACTTTTTTCAGACGCTCATTTGTCTTGATCTTCGCTATAATCAAATTGGTGATCGAGGAATCGAATATTTGTATTATGCCTTTAAAGACAATAAAGTAAATCACAAATGTTTATTATGAATAATTATTAGCATGTTTATTATAGACATTAAAAAATCTGTGGCTTAACGGGAATCCTAGTAAATATATCGACGTCGTCGACATCGCACTAAGAATTCGAAACAATATTGAAGTTAGTTATTTAGTTTCCTTTCACGTACACGACTTTGTTTTTGTAGGCAATTGATGCTCTATTCTATCCACCATGCCATAGGTGTAAAAACTGCTTCCAACGTAAAAGCGTGAGTCTACCATTAATCGTCTTTTTTGTTAAATGATATAGTGATTGAAACCGAGATGATCAACAATCTATAAGTTGCTTGTTTTTCTTTTATAGTGTTGGCATGGTATGCATAGAACACATCGAGAGGATGTTTTAGAATATGTACTAAATGTTGCCTAATTTTTATTTTTGGTACTATTTTCTTAGTAAATCCTCAGTACGACGACTACGACGATGATGGAAATGAAAAAATTTTGATCTTGAATGATACTAAAATAAAATTTATCAGTGAAGCATTTTGTCACAATGAGGTAACGTTGTGTTTTTACTGTTTCATCATGATAACAATGTATTTTTATTTTATTACAGCGAATTAGATATTTAGATCTCTCGAATAATAATATTGGAGATATAGGAGCAGAGTTTTTAGCTCAAACATTGAAAATCAATCACGTGATTAATTTTAAATTTTCATTCATCAATTTGAATTTATTTGTACAGACTCTAGTTGAGCTTATATTATGTAACGGTAACAATACACACGATAGTAATCATCTCTGTGATATAGAACCATCGGATGAAGACGTATGAATTTTATAGTGAAATAATTAATATAGAAATTGACTTTCTTCCACATAGTCATTATCATTTACTCAACATATGAGAAACGAGCAGAATTGGATTGGAGATGAAGGAGTAAAACAATTAGCTATTGCATTGAAAACAAACACAACATTGAAAATATTAAATCTTGCGTATAATCGAATTGAAAATCATGGCGCTAAATATCTAGCTGATGCATTGAAAATAAATCAAGTAATGTATATTTTTGTTCTCATTGAATTAAATCTTTATTGATTTTTATAGACACTTGCTCATCTTAATCTTAAAGGAAATCGTATTGAAAATGATGGTTTCAATGATATTTATGAAGCTTTAAAAGAAAATCAAGTTCGATTAAAATGAGAATGCCCATTTCTTTTTTACTATTAATTTTGATTTTGTTTATTTTTTAAAGATACTTATTGATTTAAACTTCGAAAACAATCCAGCTACATATTCATCACTAATGGGTGCTATTGTTCAAGTTCGAAATCATAATGTAAACGTATATTTTCTGTTTTAAACTTTGCGTTTCAAATATATTCGTTTAATTAGTTAATAACTGAAATCGATCTCAAACGAAAGAATCTTACAAGTGATCATATACGATTCTTTATTAATAATTTTCGAAATAATCAAGTAAAATTTTAATCTTGATCAAATCTTTTGATTATTATTCGATAGAAAATCACACAACTCGATCTATGTCACAACCAAATTGGAGATGTAGGAATGAAATATCTAGCTGATGTGTTGAAAAATGATAAAGTTAATTATTTCTACTTTTACAGTCCTAATCATGATAATACTCGTTTATTCAATAGGTACTCACTTCCTTAGATCTTTCATATAATCAAATTACTAATCACGGGGCAAATTATCTCTATAATTCATTGAAATACAATCAAGTGGCTTGAAAAATAATTTGCAATTATTTAATTATCTGCTCTCTGATTGATTTATAGACGTTGATTGAACTTGATCTTCGACAAAATAACATCACTGAAACTGGTGTCGATTATTTACTTCATTCGCTCAAAACAAATAAAGGATGTTTAAAACAGTTGATGTTAACTATAACGAATAATGGAAGCTCGTATTGTCAACTTACATTTCATACACGAAATAATAATGAGGTATTTTGAAAAAAAGAAAGAAGATAATTTAAAATTTATTGTTGAATATTTCTGTATAATAGACATTTAATTCGATAGATCTTTCATGGAATTTATTTCATGATAAAAGTGAATCGCTAAATACGAAATTCAAATTATTTCTTAATAAATTATACAATGATAAAGTAACAGATTTAGCTACGAATTATACTTTTCAATGATAATTTAGATCATTTCTGGGCTGGATCTGTCAAACAATAATCTAACTGATCGAGAAGCAGATTATGTGACTGATCTCTTACGAATAAATACAGTAAATAGAATTTTCTCTTTTGTATATTGTAATATGAATACGATTGTTGAATTAATAATAGACGATAACTTCAATAACTCTGTTGAAAAATAATATTGGAGATTTTGGAATGAAATCGTTCGCTGATATTTTGAAAATCAACAAAGTTTTCACTAATATTTTCCCCTAGTTTGCACCTGTAAATAATTATTTTTTTTGTCTAAATAGACATTAATTCAATTGAATCTTGATTCGAATAACATAACAAAATATGGAATAAAATATCTTTCGGATGGATTAATGAACAACACTGTATGATTTTGATTTCTCAATCAATTTTTATTTCCGATTTATTTTCTACAAAGACATTGCAAAAATTACATCTATCAGATAACTCAATTGGAGATATTGGTTGCAAATACATGTCTAATTTTCTCAAACACAATAAAGTTTAATATATTTCGTTTTCTTTTAGTATCTAAAAAAATTATTATTTTTCTTGAAGACACTTCAAATGTTAGTGATTGAATCTAATGGAATTGGAAATATTGGAGCACAATATCTTCTTGAAATTTTAGAAACAAATAAAGTTCTTTTCATTTCTTAAGTGTTACAAGTATATTTATAATGTTTAATTTAGACACTTCGTTACATCAATTTCGCACGAAATCCTATCGACGATATTTATGCACGAAAATTGGATTCAGCGTTGAAATAAAATATTTCAATTGTAAACCATCCATTCAAATTGACACTATTTTTTTTCTTTTGATTTATTTATAAAAAAAAACCAAGAAAAAGAATTAATATTGCACAACTTGTTTAATTTCTTTCTGTTGTGGATTTAATTTGATTAAATCAAATTTTTTCTGGCAGTAAACAAAAATAAATATGAACAGTAATTGTAAACCGGCAAGAATAAAAAAATATGAATAGAAAGGCCAATAGGTTTTTAATGATGATAAACATTGAAACAGAGAACTATAGGATTTAGATGCAATTAATGAAAAGATTGCAACATAGCCAGCACCAATGAATGACGATATTCCTATCGAACAGAAATGGAGACTCATGAAGAGAGCTTGCGCTGAACGAGGACTGGCAAAGTAAGCATATTGCAAACTTGATATGAGTGCGAATATTTGCGAAAATCCTAATAGTATATTTTGCACAATTGTGTAATAGATAGATGCAGATGAAGCTTGACCTTCTGAAATAGAAAACATGCGCTTAATCAATCTATGTACATGATTATTACCAGTATGGCAATTCCATTCACGATATATTTCGATTCCTCCAGCTACAACCATCGATAAACAAGCAAAGATCATTCCAATACTAAATCTAGTTGTTAAGTTTTTTGCATCGACATGTTTGTTAACAAATAAGAACGATATCAGTACTCCAACTGATTTAAATTCGATAAAATAAAAGAACTTATCAATTGATCATGAATAATATAGTATTGAATTATTGACTTACAAACTATTGTTGCTGATTCACCAATTGATATCCAGGCGGCAATAAGTGTGGAATCGAACTTACCGGTAACACACATTTGTTCAGCTTGCATAGGAAAACCTGTATCAACCTATTACAGAAATATAGTCTTCGAATGCTATGCGCTATTAATTCATAGTCAAAATTTACATACTTGACCATGAACTAGCCAATAAGGAATGAGAAGACCAAATACAATCATACCATTTCGAAGTGATTTAACATCGTCAACAGTACGTTCGAGAAATTTGCCATTGTAAATTGCTTTAGCAAAATCGAGAAATCCCAACGGTACGCGCTTCGTATCTCTTATGACTTCTCTACTATCGGCGAAACTGTTTGATGCATTATCTAAATTTGTTGTCGGTTGTTCATTATTTATCAAGCCTGTATTTTGCTTGTGTTGACGTCGCATTTTATAAGCATTCATGATAACAGGAATACAATTGACGACAACAGTTTCATTTAGATTCGGATGTATATAGAATTTCCAGCCAACAAGAAACAGAAAAAATGCGGTACCAAGTGCAGATGTTGCAAATATATATGAGACATGTTCATAAGGAGGAGAATTCATATTTTGAAATTGAAAATATGGAACAATTATGGTTTCAATCGACGCACCAATGTTAATAGCTAGAGCATATTGATGGAAATATCTCGATGTTAATTTTGATTCTTGAATTTGTTCAAATCCAAAAACTGCCATGTTGGCTTTGACTGCACCGGAACCTATTGCACTGAAAATATATATTATAATTACTTGAAAAAAAATACGATCCAAAAGATTTTTACATAATTATTAGTGTTCCTAATATCCAACCGCTGCAAAATTCACTACTCATGTAAGCTACGTTATCTGATGTTGAAGGAGCAGCACCAAAACACGGTTTGTCATTGATTATAATGACTGTCACTAGTGTATAACCGATTGAATACAATAGAAAACCTAAAATATATTATGTAAAAAAAAACAGTTTGAGATTTTCAATAATGTTTTACCGACGACGATTGTCCATGCACGACCTAATTTTGCATCACTTATAATTGCAAATATTAATGTCGATAGATAACTCGTTCCTATTGTTTAATAAAAAAAAACACCTATTATCTATTATCAAATCATTGTTGTTATTCTTACCAGAGAAGATATAACTTGCAATTGAAGCATGTTGAGTAGTCCAATTGAATGTTTGATTTGTTTGATTTGATTGTAATGTAAAACTGATATCAGATGCAATCGAATAGAATGCAATACGTTCGAACATGACGCTGACAAGAATAATGCACAATGCAAGTGTCTTTTGATAAGGTTTTCGAGTATCTGGCTTCGTCTTAGGGATGCCATGATCGGATATTAATGGTATTGTCATACTTTTATCATAAAACTCATCCATTGTATATATAACTTAGAAGCAAACTCTTTTAGTTTATATATGTAAATATGAAGAAAAATATGTGTCCATGCAGAGTGTCATTTTTTCACTGCATGTGTAAATATACGATAAGAAAGAAAGATCAAAGTTTTTCTTTTGTTTGTCTGCCGAGCTATTCGTATGAGAAATAAACAATGAGTACAATTGAAACAACCATTCTAATTTGATGACAATCTCCGAAAATTGATTTCGAAGATGCAGAATGCATGTTCTGTGCTGATGATACATTTGAACTTGAACTGGCAAACGCTTGATAAGAAGTACTCGGTGTATATGCGTATGAAATTGATGTTGCAAAACCAACTTGATTTTGATGTATGTCATAGACTGAATAGAATCGAGAGAGAAAATAATCACCAAGAATCCAAATGTTAGTTAATGGCGATTCATTAAATACACTATAGCAAATATTTGTTTGTCCATTCCAAAATATGATGAAATATTGAAGTGGAGAAAGAGTAAATGTTTGTACACCAATTGTAAATGTAACATTCGGAAAACTTTGTAGAGTACGTGTTGAACAGCTAACTGCATACTAAACAATATCATACAAACAGTAGAATATATATATATTCAAACACAAAATGTTACCCATCCTGTACTAGGATCATAAGTAGCACCTAACGCCGTATTTAATGCATAGACTTGACTGACAGGTCCGAGAATCAATGTCGTTCCTGTGTCAGCAATTGCATTACAATGACCAGAACAAACAGTTGTTGCACCAGCTGTAATTCTATATGTATAGTAGCACTGTACTATTTCTATCTTTCTGTTTTCGTACGTACTTATTCACTTTAAATTGCCAATAACCTCGAGTTGTAACATTAACATATGTGATTGATCCAGTATATTTTGTTGAATCCACACCACCCAAGATTAACTCACCACCAGATACGGCTGTAGTGTCTCTGTATACAAGCAATAGTCAAACAAATTCGAAAATTTTCATCAAATCGAATTCAGTATACGAACGGATTCAAATAGAAACTAAATATCGGTTGTGGAATAAGATTTTGATTCCACATATTATAAAACAAAGGTGCTTCGCCGCCAACGGCAAAGTTTGGATAAGCTAAACCTAAAAGTCCATCATTGTATCCAGTAAAACCTGACATATTTGTTGCTTCAGCAAATACTTGATTTACTACTGAAAGTCCACCCACCTACGTGATAATATTATTCGACTTGAAAGTTCGTTTTATTTATCCTGGTATACTTACAGTAATTGTATCGTTATCAAAATGTCCAGCAGCATACGAACCATCACCATAAGTAATTAGAAAACTAGCTCCATTCGCTCGATACGTACTCGATGCACTTGCATTATAACGATTATGATTACCTGATCCAAAAAATAGATGAGATCTTTCCATTTTTTTTCTAATCATCAAAAAATTCTCTTTACCACAAGACGAAGGACAAGCAGTTGATGGTATCCACAGATCGGATGAGCCAGTATCGAAATCAATAATAAAAGTTTGAGATGGTGTACCAATAGAAATCGTTCCAACCCAATATGACTAGATTACAAACAATCTTCTAATTAGTTATTTGAAAGAAAGACATAGACACATTATACGTTCATTTCATTGGTAAGAAACTCAGAAACTGATACACTTTTGCTTTCAGTTTGTTCTGCATTCGATTTTGATGAAATACGTTGACAAATAATTCTAAAACAACATGAATTCTTGTTTGTTGAATATTTTCAATAGATTATCAGTTTACCTCGGCAAATCTCCTTGCACAAATAAGTGCATCATCATAATCCATAGATTCAATCTTACAATTAAATTCAACATTGTAGTTTTCTTTTCTGATATTAATATAAAGAATTGTTCTCCTATTTATTGAATTTCGTTATAGTATGTAAATAATAGTGCACTTTTACAAAGTGACCCCGCTGAAGCATACGAAACTATAGCAACACACTTTTCGAAACCCATTGATTCATCATTCATAGTGCAAACCTTCTGATGTAGGATTTCTTCTATATAAATAAACAAGCACATAACTACCCTCCACGTGCGATGCATTAAGCGAAATTGTGTCTCTTTCTCTATCGAAAATAATCGCTTGATTGATTTTGTCAAACACAGAGAGCATAAATGCTTATAAACCGAGAGTATTAATGCATAATTTCAAAAAAGCAATAATCATGAGTCATTAATGTCTTTTCACTATTGGCTCCTCTACCAAATCGTTTTCTTCGTGTCAATTGCTGGCCGCAACATCGACAAAAAGAGCTTAATACACTTTCATACATCGTATGCAAAAGATTCACCATATTATATTCCTGATGCAAAAGTTCTTAGTCTCATTCAATTCGAAATCTGTTTTGAATTGACTTTCGTAATTCTAGGTTTCAAAACGGTCTTTAGACGATCCTATGAACTATGCAAATTTAACATCTCCTCCGGATACTGTATATATTGCAAGAAGTACAATTCCGAATAGTGTAAGTTTTTATCGTTTGTCATAAATGAAAATTTAACACGCTTATATAGGGTCTGGGAGCATTTGCTGAACGGATGATTGAAGAAGGAACTTTCTTTGGTCCTTATACGGGTGACATAAGTAGAACACTATCAACATTTGGTGATTATTCATATGCTTGGGCTGTAAGAAATACAAATTATACTAGTATTTTTAAATAAACTATGATTACTATGTCTTAAGATTTGTAATACTGATGATCGTAGGATTCTATATATTGTCGATGCAATTGATCCACGAAATTCCAACTGGTTGCGATATGCTAATTGTCCAGTAAAAGATTATCAACAAAATCTAATTGCAGTTCAATGTAAAACTCTACATAATTATATCACAATAGACTTATACTACTGTTGTTTTTTAAATTCTATTTTAGATGATGGTGAAATCTATTATCAGACTATTAGAAATATAGAGAAAGATGAAGAACTTTTTGTTTACTATGGACATATTTATGCCAAAACTTTACATATCGATACAACACAATCATTCTACTCTCTAAAAATTATACCAACAGAAACATCGACTATTCTCAAAGCTTTTCATTTTTAATTAAAATATTGAAAGAAAAAAGATCGAGAGAGTTGTTTGATGAGACATTTTTTTGTAGTTGCTGTTCTCTCATTCGCAATAAAAAAACCTTCTGATGTAGGATTTCTTTTATATAAATAAAAAAGCACATGACTGGAATTCATTGTAAGAAGTTAAAATTGAATTATGCAGCTTAGTTTTTGGTTTATCGTGCAAAACTCATTGTTTTTATCTGTTATTTGTATGTGTCGTATCAATAGAACTGAATACATATCATTTTATAATGTCTATGGAACGGATACACCACAATATATTCGTGATGCACAAGTTTCAATAACATCGCTGTCTGATCGTAATATGTATGCTATTTTAACATGTCCAGAACATAGTTTCTATATCGCGAATAGTACCATTCCTCATGCAGTAAATCTTCTTTTACCATTCAGAAATTTAAAAAATGAATAAATTTATATGTACATTAGGGTTTAGGTGTGTTTGCAAAGCGTTGTATTCCCGAAGGAATTTATGTTGGACCATATGAAGGAATTAAAACGAGAACGATACCTCCAGATGCAAGTCATGCTTATGCTTGGGCTGTAAGAATTTAAGAAAAAAATAATTTCAATAAATGAAAATATTCATTGTCTATTGATAGGCATATACGGATGGTTTTCGTCAGTTTCTTTACTATGTTGATGCGTACGATCCACAGACATCGAATTGGCTACGATATGTCAATTGTCCAAAATATGATTATCAACAAAATTTTGTTTCAATACTATGTACGATGATATTTTGTAAAAAGATTGAATATTTCTCTTTGTTTTAGATGATGGTGACATTTACTATCAAGCTATTCGAAACATACAAGCTGATGAAGAACTATTTGTTTACTATGGTGATTGTTATGCAAGATCTTTGCGTATTAATATCACACAATTATTCGAACATATGGAAAGCATACCGAAACATTATTCTTGATAAATAATTGTAGAGCTCAACGATAGGAACACTCTAAAGATAATCCCCGAAGTACCAACATAAACAGTTTTGTGTGTTCTAATTTTTGACAATGCTAAATTTGTAAGATTTCATTTATTAATGAAAAAAGAAGCATTCGAAAATCATAAATTCGTTTTTCATAATGATGGCGCTGTTGTTCACAATATTTTTTTATTCTCGAATCGAATATTCTTTCTCATTTCAAGAAAATATGTGCACGTATCTTGAGGGTGTATAGATTCTGTTTTGTTTTTCTTAGGACGTAGGCGATGAAAATACTTAAGGGTATTTAAAGAATATACATCATTCTTTTAATAACATACCGAACAAAGGAGCCAGAATCGATTCATGCCTTTTCAATATTGGTTTATCTTGCAAGTCGTTTTCTTCGTGTCAGTTGCTTGCAGCAGCGACTTCGATGATGATAATAATTACATACACTTTCATAGTTCTTACACGAAAGATTCACCGTATTACATTGCAGATGCAAAAGTCAGTAGTCTCATTTAATTCGAAATCTATTTCGACATTGTTTTTATGATTGTAGGTTTCAAAAAGTTCTTTAACAAAACATATAAACTATGCAGATTTAACATGTCCTCCGGGTACCGTATACCTCGCAAATAGTACAATTCCAAATATTGTAAGTTATCGTATAACATAAAAATTATAAATGAAACTTAACATGTTTATAATAGGGTCTGGGAGCATTTGCGAAACGTATGATTGAAGTGAGAAGTTTTTTTGGCCCTTACGGTGGTATCAAAATAAGAAAATTAGAGCCACATAACAACTATCCTTATGCTTGGAATGTAAGAAATCGAAATTAGTATTTGAATAAACTTTTATCATATTTCTTAAGGTTTATGATCCTGATGACGGACACGTTCTATACCTTGTCGATGCAATTGATCCACGAAATTCCAACTGGTTGCGATATGCTAATTGTCCAGTAAAAGATTATCAACAAAATCTAATTGCAGTTCAATGTAAAACTCTACATAATTATATCACAATAGACTTATACTACTGTTGTTTTTTAAATTCTATTTTAGATGATGGTGAAATCTATTATCAGGCTATGCGTAATATACCGGAGGATGAAGAACTTTTCGTTTACTATGGAAATAGTTATGCGAAAACTTTAAATATCGATACAAAGCAATCATTTCGATCGTTGGAAATTTTGCGAACAGAAAAAAACGTCGCATAATAACAAGAATTTTTCATTTTTAAGTGAAATTATGAAAGAAAAAACAAAATAAATTCTCCCTATACTCTCAAAAATTCAATTGATTACTGAATACTATACGAACTTCACATATAGAGAGAAGAGAGCGTGACTAACGATAGATAGATTTATTCAATGGATTATAAAAGCAATTGATAATGACAATTCCTGTTGTTTGATCGTTATGATAATTCATTGTTGAATAGTAAATAATTTTGAAGCCATCTAAAAAAATAGATATTATTGTTTTTTACTTTCCAATTGACATTATTGAACTTACTCAACAAAGGGTTTCAAACGATCAAATTGACTATTCTGATTTCCTCTTTTCATTTTTAAAATCGTATCGAATGTAAACCATCTACCATTCTAAATAGTAATAAAATAAACGAATAGATTTTATTTTCTCTTGTATTTGTACTTGAAATTGATTTTTTGTTTTATCAACTTTTATAGCAAATAGACCAATTGTTCGTGTCATTTCACCCCAAGGTAAATTATCAAATTGATACTCAACGTAATTATCCAAACCT
>ERZ778027.1476-NODE-1476-length-38765-cov-11.607853_pt1 | contig 38765 bp, 50 predicted proteins | sample MGYA00375757_ERZ778027 | MGnify/ENA primary metagenome ERZ778027 (study PRJEB29350, sample SAMN05389817) | bioreactor metagenome | isolation source: Ammonium sulfate bioreactor | place: South Africa: University of Cape Town | collected 2014-02-18 ...
GTCACTTATCAATGAATTTCATATCGATTCGAAATATTCTCTCGGTACAATTCGTTTCGATCCTTTCGTCGAGATCTATCCGAAGAGAAATTCTTTATCATTCAATTCATTTCATCAATCCTATTTGCAACAATATACAATCGATGTACTTGATTTTCTACTTGTTGATATTCAACAAGTACGAATAAGACAAGAGTCCGCGTGCGAACAGTTGTCATTGCCGAATGGAAATAATCAAACGGAGACGATCTGTGCTTGTGCACAGTTTTATACGCTCGATGAAAATCGACGTTCGTGCAATTCGAATTGTCCAGTACATTTTTTTAATTGTCAACATTCGAAAAAATGTATTCCGTTTTATCAACAATGTGATGGTCGAATCGATTGTCATGACGGGGAAGATGAAGGTCATTGTTTGAATCACTTGAAATGCTTGGAAAAAGATTTATGTAATAATCAAACTGATTGTGAACATGGAGCAGATGAAGATGAGTTAATTTGTCAACAATTTTGCGAAGCACCACGTTCGGATATTTGTCCGAGTAAGATTCAAATGTAGAAAAGTGGATTTATACGGGAAAATGTTTGTTTTCTAGAGAAATACCCGAGATTATGTTCGGAAACAGAATTTTATTGTGATGGAAAATGTGTTTCGATTACTCATCGTTGCAATGACGAACCTTATTGCTGTTTGTTAAACATTGACTATTTTTCTTTATGTTTTCGATCGATTTAGATGATGGCACTGACGAACCATCGGATTGTGCCAATATGACATGTCCAATCGATTATTTCAAATGTCCAATGTCAGGCAAATGTATTCCCAATGAAAATGTTTGCGATAATTTCGATGATTGTTTATCAATCGATAAAATCAATGGAATATCAGCTGATGAGACATCGCAATCATGCAGTAAGAAATCAATATTCTCTTGTTGTTTTTCTGTATGTGTTTATGATTTTCGATTTAGATTATATTCTAACTCAACCAAAAGAATCGACTACTGCACCGACCTCGATCACTTGTGAATCCGCAGATTTATTTCGATGTAAAACAAGTCAATTTTGTATCAATCGAACATATGTCTGCGAGTAAGAACGTGATTGATAAACAAAAACGAAACATTTTCGGTTTGTTCAGCGGAGATTTAGATTGTTCCGATTCTTCGGATGAAGAAAATTGCAATGATTCAACGAAAAAATCGATATTTTCAGTTTCATTTCATCATGATCACACATGCATAAATGGTTATCGTTGTGCTCAGCAACGGCATCGATTGCATACGATTCATTCGTTATGTATTCCTTTGAATGAATTATGCGATGGGATTTATCAATGTCCATTAGGAGATGATGAACATCATGGACGTTGTCGTAAGGCTCGAAGAAGGATTTCGAGAGATGAAAACAAATCATTTTTATGTTTAGGAAATTGTACGAATTGTGATTTGAAATCGAGTTTTTGTGAAATTATTAATCGTATTCCGACGTGTCAATGTCGAAATGGTTACATTAAAATTGCTAATGGGTAAGAATTCGACAAAAGAAAAAACACAAATCGAATTCGAAACATAATTGTAGAAGTTGTATTCTCGAAACTGATCTTTGCAATTGGTCGTACGGTCATTGTTCGCACGCAAAATTCTCTCAGAAAGATTTCACCAACGAATTCTGCATAAAAAAGAACTCGTTTATCAATTGTCAATGTGATTATGGATATGAAACGATCGAACATAAATCGGACCAAACATTCTCATGTCAAGCACGAACAAATCAAATCTTCGATCTTATGCTTAACTCTCGAGCTTCATTTTATTTCTATTCCAATCAAACATTATTCGCAGTAAAATTCATTTGTTTTCGAAAGTTTTTGAAATCGTTTTTCTTCATTGTTAAATAGCCGATCAATCCGTCACATCACGCCATTGACGTTATTTTCATTCCGTTTAAAAGTTCTTGGCTGATTTTCTACACTGAACAACGACATAATCATGGATTTATTTGGCAGCAGAACTTCGCCTCGAATGTCGATTCGCATAACGATGCTACACAAGTTTGTTAGCAGACAAACGAAAATTCATTCAAATGAATATTTTATTTAGATTTGGTCATCGACAAGTTTTCAATTTACTTCGATAAAAATCGATTGGATTCATCGTTTGATCTATGTTCTCTACGATGATCCATCATCAGCATCCAATGGTATCGAAATTCTCTACGCGAATCAAACAGATTATAAACATCTGATCTTCGTTAATCGTTTGACTTTTTCGAATAAGAAAACAATCTCATCGATTCAAGTTCATCCTCTGCAAGGGTAAATCAACGAATTTAACTCTAATATTCGATAGATAATTTGTTTTTTTTGTGAAGATATTTGTATATAAGTGCATATTATGATGCTCAACATTCATTTGTCTATCGAAGTTTACTCGATGGAACAAATCTCGAGATTTTCTTGACATTAGAATATCCTGTTTTGAGTATGACAGTTGATTATCGTCATCCACGATTGTATGTTTTACTATCGAATGGATTGATTGAGAGTTATTCGATCGATCGAAGTCAACCATGGAAAATGAATGTTTATAGATTTCAAAGTAAAATTCTTTTTATTTCGATTTCAAAAGAACAAACGAAAGGATTTTAGATATTGATTATCGACCGTATTTTATCGATCTTATTGATGATAAACTCAATGTAATGGTATTCGATTCGAATGCGTCGATGTATAACGAAGTTTTTATTGATAAATTCGGAAGATCTATTGAAGATAGACGACGAAATTTTCAGACACCGATGATCATTCGATATGTTCACGAATATAAATATCCACGAATTGGAACATCTGAAAGTAGGACCAAAGATTGTTTTTCTTTTTCTTTTCGATGTTTGCCTTTTTTGTCCTAGTGGTTAATCAAGTCTGTTCGAATCCGTTATGTCCTAATGATCGAATCTGTATTTCCACGCCAAACTCTCGGCCACTTTGTATTCGACCTGGTCGTACGTTCAATTCGAATAAATCCTTTTCACAATTGAGTATTTCCGATTTAGATATCAATCTATGTGGTTCATCGTGTTTAAGTCGAGGCATTTGTTCGAATGGTAATTGTATTTGTTCGAATCGAACGTATACAGGCAATGATTGTGAAGTATGTCGTTGGAATGACAATATCAATATCGGTTGTTTTCATCTTCAAAATGATCCATATATGCCTTGCATGTGTTACATGACGAAATCGCGGACAAGACAAACGCCGTACTTATGTACAACATTGAAAAATGAACATGGAGAAATCGGTACGATGATAATTGAAAATTTGAAAAATGAGATTTACGTTTTTTTTGAATGTAGAAATTCCTTGTGATCGATATGTATCACCGGTTAAAGAAAATACTTGTCAACGACGAATATTTACTGAACCGTACTGTTATGAGCAAAGTTCTTCGTTGATCTATCATCGACAAACGCAGACTTGTATTTGTCGAGATACAATTAATAGAAAAACGCATTGTTTCAATAATGCTATGATGATAGTTGATGATCATCGAAATGCCACAACGTGTTTGTAAGAATTTAAAATTAGTATTTTTTCGAGAGAAAAATTGTTGTGTTTTAATAGATGTTCATTTCCGTACTATGGAAATCGTTGTGAATTGAATCGATGTATGAATTATTGTCAAAATAATGGAACTTGTTTGGTTGATGACAAGAATCTCTTTTGCAAGTAAAAAAAAGAAAAGAAAAATAAGACATCTGCATATGTTTGTTAGTTGTTTGGATGGTTTTACTGGCGAACGATGTGAAAACAATCGTTGTCAATCAGTTAAATGCACAAACAATCAAAAATGTTTCATTGAAAACCAGAAACCCATCTGCCGGTAGGATAGACCAGAGTTCTTCTTTGAAAACAAGTCTTTTTCTTTTATTCCATTGAGAATAGCTGTCCAACAAATCAAGCTTGTCAACAACCGAAGCATGTCCTTTGGCGATTATGGTTCTTGATTATATTTGCGTGTTCGATCTGCTCAACAATTGTATATTTCTCAGTTCGATATAGTTCGAAATATCTTCGATTGAAATATTTATTTTCTCATCATCGTCTTCACGAACAAATTCATTTAGAAACCAATTCAACAAATGCAAGTTATTCACATTTAACAAACAACGATGAACAAGATAATTTGAATACGAATCGAATCGACGAAGAAGATGAGGAATATGCTGATGATCCATTTTATATCGATGAAAAACAACCGATCTTTACTGGCGTTGTATAGACATAGAGTCGATATATAAAATAGAACAGATATTGCTTTTATTGATGTTTTAAATAAATATTTAAGTTTACATAGATCCGAAGTGAAAGTAATTCAGTAGGTTGATCTTTCGCCGGGATAGCTCAGTTGGGAGAGCGTCAGACTGAAGATCTGAAGGTCCCTGGTTCGATCCCGGGTCACGGCATTTCTCTTTTTTTGAAAATCAACTTTGGGATTTGTGGTTTTGAACGATTTCGACGACAAAGGATCTATCTTTCGCCGGGATAGCTCAGTTGGGAGAGCGTCAGACTGAAGATCTGAAGGTCCCTGGTTCGATCCCGGGTCACGGCACTTCTCTTTTTTTTCATCTCACTAAATTGACTACGTACAAAGCCTCTTATCTTTATCTGTCATTAGAGTTTATGTAATAGATTCTGATTTATTTTTACTATCGAACTTATGCACACAAATTCAACCTTCAGAGATAAAATATCATATAGTCATATGCATTTTTATTCAAAGATTATGAAAGTTCGCACTTCAAGTCATGATCTCAGCAGCTCATCTGTTTAAAATATCATTGGATGAGAAGAGTAAAGGATAATATGTTTTACCAATGTTTATATATAATTATTTTTTGTTATATAAAAACGAGGATATCTATGCGATTGTTTTATTATCCAAATCATCGAATCACAATCAACACTCCCTTTTTTCTGCTATAGCTAAAGGTCAAGAAAAAAAAAGCATTGTTATTATTGCTCATTTAGTTTGTAAATGAAAATTTTTCTTTCATCAAGATTACATCGGATTAGAGCAATCAATCTATCTTTAAACTTAAGTAAGAGAACATCCGGCAGTACGAATAAACACACATTTTTTATTGTAGCATTGCATCATCAGAAAAAATTAACAGAGGTGACAATCTAATCTTTCCTTCCTTCGTTTCTATCATTGTCTTTCAACACAATCTAACTGAAATGTCAAGTTTAGGATAAGAAATAAAATCATAGTCACACATACTTAAACATCTATACAAAGATTTCATTGTCAAATGTGACAAGAGCATTCCATTCGCACAAAACATATTGTTTCCATTAGAAACTAATTGTACAGATGAGTCGTTGATAGAAAATTATTCCTAATTTAACATGATGCGTTTTTTTTTCTCTTCTTCTTCCCTTTAGTAAGAGGGGACGATCTATTGTGTAATACGATTTTCTTTTGTGTTGGCTTAGTCTTGATAGATAGATGATGTGTCGATGTGTGCATGTATGTGTATATAATTGTCTGATAGTACTCGGTCAGTCGGAAGAAAGACATCATCCGGCAACTTTACAGAATTAGCGGAATTGTGTGTGTGTGTGTGTGTATTATTCAGCTTCTTTTTCTTCCGACACCGATTAGAATAGTACCGACAAAATGAAGAGAAAAGAAAAAGCTTTTAAAAGACCTTCATACTTCCGATTATACAAGAAATAAAATAAAATAAGAAAAGTTAGTAGGTATCTGTCTAAATAATCGTTTGTACTGAGAAATCTGTTTCTTACGTCATTCGTGTTATTTTGTTGATTTTTGTTATTGATAAGAAAAGACATAACGAAGCACTTACGAGTCACCTTAAATATCGAGAAGAGAAACGAGAGCAAGAGAAAAGAAAACGACCACTTTGTCAAATGTACGACTGTGTATATTTGTCTGTATTGTCAGACGTTCTGTCAAATGGTGAGAAATAGGCTATCCATCTCTCACCCGTTGTAAGTAATTAAATCGTTCTCGGGTCTTTTTCTTCTTCATGTTGTACGTATATTAAATTCTGTTTTCTTATTGAATACTCTCTCGAGATTTGTCGTTGTTCATTGTCCATGTATAAGTATATCTACTCGAGTAATTTATTAGCAGAATGAAATAAGAAGAGACAAGCGACCGTTTGATGTTTGACTTCCACTTGAGCATTACGATTAAAAGAAGAAGAAAAAAAGAAATTAGTATTGAATATTCGATGTCAGACAATTGACATCGGATTATCACGTCTTAAACATTGAGAATCGTGCACAGATGGAAATTGAAACATTCAACTATACAAGTAACTATAAATCTCTCGACAATGTCTTCGACTTCCCTGCCATATGTTCTCATTTGTCTCATCTAACTTCGTCAATTTACTAACTCAAAAATGAATCCATAAATCATTTCGAACAAAGATTGATCGATAGACATTTAAGTGACATATATGTTCGTGTTTATTGAGCATGACTATAAACTGATAGAATTTCACTGGAAGAAAAAAAAATGCCAATACATATACTCATTCTTTTTTCTTTCTCTCTCTCTCTCTTTCTCTCCCCCTTCGTCTTTCTGCTATTCAAGTTACGAACGATTGGTATTATGATTTAATCTCTAGTCTCGTCTCATTGATATCAATGAATGTATATGCATATCAATGAATATGAATGAACACTCGAGTAGAAGATAATAAACGGCATCCCACTGTTTGTGTGATGATTATAGACATGTGTACATGTCTGCAAATAAACCGACAATTGATTGAGTTTATCAATTCTTTCGTTCGTTATTTTTTATTCTCTTTTCTTTATCATTGAACTACGTAGATTTACTTTTAAACGATTACAAATTTCCAATGAATTATGAACGTTAATTCTCAATGGAAAAATCGAGTTCATTCGATCTCGATATGTTTATTCCTGCAATATTTTCTTCCGTGTTTATCTTGGCATCACAAACTTACCTTTTCTTCTCAATTATCTTTGCATACATCAACGATATCGCCGCATTTTTCTCAAATGAAATTCTTTATGTGGTATCAATCGTATGCAATCTACGGCGCACGTGAAACACTTATTTTACTCAAACCAAATTTTAATACTTCATCAGTAAATAAACAAAATTCTTTTGTTGTTAATAAATCCTTCTTTTTAGATAGAAATCTTTTCATACAATTGGTCTATTGATTCGAATACAATGGACGAATGTTTACAAGAATGGAATACTAAAGTATTGCGATTCAATTGATTTGAATATTGTTCTATTGATTTAATCTAGGATAAATGTTACAATGATATCGTTCATGTTCGAATTCTACCGAACAGTACACTCATGGATGTTTATTGCACCTATGCTCATCGGCCAATGGTTCGTTCTTTTGATCTCGAACGAATGTCATTCGTCGATGAGATTCTTCTTCATCGTGATCCACATCCGCCCATGGACTCCGAACGTTCATATGTCATGTTAACATTCAATACGAGTATAGTCACAGCTGGATATCAGGGTGATTATATTCCAACGATACGAGCTAGTCATGGAAAAACATTACTCTATGCTTTAAGACAAAGTATATTTGAAAGGATAGGTTTCATCGGAAAATATTGTCTTTTAAGATTCGTATTTCATCGGAGGATTTAAATACGACGGAAAAGCTGTGTTTGGTGTTGTTGAAACAGTCGATCGATTCGATACAGTAAGGAGAACTTCTTTGTTTTTTTGAAACAAAAACAATGATAATTTGTTATCTTTTAATTCGAAGAATCGTATTTCAAGATTAGTCATGACCTGCGCCAATCGAGCTGAAATTATTCGTAAAGCAACATTAAATTGTTCGACAGACATGTTCGATCAATCACGATCATTTACTTTTCATATTCTCAGTAAATATTTTGATTATTACGATTTCATTCAAACATCATTCGTCTTTCTAGCGGATTTAATCGATCCAATTCAAGTGAATAATGATTCAGTTTTACTTTTTGCCACATTTACGACAAATAAGTACGAATCGATTCGTTTCTTTTTCGTTTTGAGAATGATTTGTTGTTTTAGTTCATCACTCACTGCTTCGGCTGTTTGTTTATTCGAACTTGACAAACAATTCTATTCGATTTTTACAAGTAGTCAATCGAATGATCTTGATGAATTAATCTACAATTGTTCTCAAACAACTCCATCGACAATTGATCGCGATACGGTCGAAAGCGATAGAGAATTTACTCCTCGTCGATCGAATCCGTTGCTTATCGAAACGATGTCGAACGGAGTTTTTACAGCTTTGAATGTCATCGAATACGCATCGAATCAGTTCTGTTTGATTGTTGGAACAAGTCAAGGACGTTTGTTGACGTCGTTTATGAATTCAACATTTGAAATCGATGTTTACGAAGAATTAATTCTACCGAAAAATCTACAATATCCAATTCAATCGATAACCTATCGACAAATTCGAGACGAACATTCTTATGTATTGATTCTAACAAATCAAATCGGATATTTCACAGTGAACTTAGTTACATGTTCAGATAAACTCTGTTTTCAATGTTGGACAAATAATTGTACAATTGAAAAACTGACTCCCAAACAGTACGAAATCTATTTTCTAAAATAAAACAAAAAAATACATCTATTCTATTTAGATCAAATCCTCAACATCATTGCTCAACTGAACAAACAATATTTATTCCAAATATTCGTAATCAAACATTTTTGCCGAGTAAAAATTTATCATTTTATTGATTCAATCTTTTACCATTGACATTCTTTTCGTTAGATGATCAATCGAAAACAAATTTCATCATAATAATTATAATTCCATTTTCGTTAATCATTTTTCTTCTCTCGATTTTAATTTTTCTTCTTCTAACAAAATCAGCACGTCAGTTAAAACGAGCCGGATTCTATCCAACACATTCACGTAAAACCGGAGATCTCTCCTATCCGAATAACATCATCTATCGAACAAATTCACAGAAACTCTTCGTTGAACATCGACAATCGAACGTAGATACTCGTCGAATATCATCGAATCCTGTTTATTCAACAATTTCATCTCAAAGTTTACCATCGATCATTCTATCTACGCCTCCTAATCATTCAATTCAAAGTTATATGTAATCAAATGATTTGTATTTTTCTACGTATTCAAAAAAATAAAAAATCAAACGAAGAATTTGTTTAGTTTATGCGTTTTTTTTTCATTTATTTCATAGAGATAAATGGCTAAAGAGTTGATAAAACCTATAAAAATCTAAAGAACCAAAAAAAGATGTTTTTTTTAAGAACAGAAAAACACAAACAGAAAGAAACGAGACAAAAAAAATAGAACTGATATGAAAAAAAGAAAGTGAGAGAGAGACACCATGATGAAATCCTAAAAATTTAGGAATGCAAAAGAGAGAAACACACATACGGACAGACAAGCAGTCAGCATGACACGAATTCGGTCTAGGAAACTGAACATCAGTTTTCTATTCCTTAAACAAACAAGACAATGAAAGAAATCACATGCATCATTGAGCCTGTACATTACGAATACAAACGGAATGGGGCATGTGAGTGAAAAACACACGCACACACACGCACACATGCATAGCGAGATGAAAATTTGAAACGAAATGACAACAAACACAGTTAGGTGTATTGTTATATACAGTTCGAATTAGTTAACTGTCCGTTTTAGTTTTGTTTTCGGTTTAAAAACTATTGTTGGTGTTCATCAAACGATAAGAATTTGTTCGATAAGGATTGAGATAGTAATGATTAAAATCATTCTTATGAAATGGATAACGAAGATTATTATCATCATCGGAGTCATCATCTTGACGAGTCGTAGTGCCTGAATTGATGACACGGATACAATTGGCACAATGACATTTCTTTAAAACAGGACAGAAGATTTCACCACTTTGATCGTACATCGAATGAGCTGCAAAAATAAAAACATTTGAAATTTCGAAAACAAAGCAAATGTCTTCTTACATGTATAAAGACATTCGGGCATGTTATGACTTTTACAATGTAGACAGATTGTTTTCGGATATGGTGATGGTGATGGTGGTGTTGGTTGTTGAACATGTTTTAGTGGAAGCATATTAGTTATTTGAGGATAATAACTAGGAGCATGTTCGTCCAATGGCGAGATGCTGCTCGCAGGCGACCATGGATAAGATGATGATGATGATGATGTAGTTGGAGAAGAAATCAAAGAGAATGCCGTTGGTTTACGACGTGATTCAGCTGGTCCATCACTAGAAAACATAAACTCGGTTACTGACAAACGAACAATTCGTAGATGAACTGTTTTTCTCATACTGAAAATAGGTAAACGGTTCGATCATTGTTTCGGCATCGAATGCGTAATTAAGTGGATCGAAAAGTGTTTCACGTGAATACATATTCGTACTGTCGATTAGTAATGGTGAAACCGGTTTTTTACTAGCATTCGAATAATGATACATGATAGAGAGAAGAGAAAGCCGACTGAAAATGTCTATCGAATAAAAGTGTTTAAAAATTACAAATGAATGGACATAAAAAGATGCGATAAATCTCTGGTTTTTCTTCTCCTTCTTCTTTCCTTCCTAGTTGATACATGTTTAGTGGACGAGATAAAGAAAAAGAAAATACCTCGATGTAGTGAAAATGAAATGGATCAGTCGAGAAACAAATGCACGTGCCATTATAGTCGAAAAAGAAAAGGAAAAAAATGAGATTGCTCGTCGAAAATGATCGTGTAGAGTTATAAGTACGATAACCTCTTAACATTAAAAAAGGCAAAAGAGTGTCCGTATCGAGGTAGTAGACTCCGCCCTTACGTCGACTTTCCAAACGAGAAATGACCAGCTTCATTGTCTACATTTTGGCGTCCTCGAGAAACAAAAATATTTAAGTGCATTCTACTTTTGTAATAGTCTATGCACAAAAGTCGGCTATGTCTCCGTCAGTAGAATGAAATCAAATTTCTTTCGAAAGAAACAGACAAAAGATTTTGTTTGATTTAAGAAATTAAACAGTCTCTGATGATGACGATGATGATGATATTGAAAGATCACTTTCATTGAACTCGACAATTTCATCTTTGTTTGTGATTGTCAATGTTTTCTTTGGCGATTGTGTCGGAAGTTCAATGGTACTATACGGGCCTTCGATTGCTTCCATCCATTGATTGATTGTTTCGACTTTTTTTCTCGTTAGAGACTTTTGAGTTTTAGTTATCGGTGTTTTGATTTTTGGTCGACATAGACCACAACATGCCATGGCAAGAAAAACAAAGATTTTTTTCGATGATCAATCATTTTTTATGAGCAAATTTTTAGCGCGATTTTACAACTAATAATAGTCATAAAATAACACTTACAAACAAGAATGCATATAGAATGAAAACGAAAAGAATAGAGAGAGAGAGAACTCTCGTTTTATTCGGGAAAGAAAAAACAAATCAGGCATGCCTTCGTTTTTCGTCTTTCTCTCTTCTCTTATCCATTCTGTATCTATCGATCAGTGGGTAAATGTTTGGAATAGTAAATTTGTCTTTGCCATTTCATTTTCTTTTATATCGATTATACACATATCGATGTCTCAAACATCTCGTGATTCATTTGTAAGTGAAAATCACAATGATGAATGTGAGTTCTTCGAATTTCTTTTTTATTTCTACAGAAAACCGATGAAACAATGGACTATTCAACTTGTATATCTCCTGAATATCAATTTGGTTTGTGCAACAAATCATGAAAGAACTCAATTGCTTTTCTTGTTTGTTTATTAAAGAGAGACCAGCTATTGATCGTCTACTAGATTACATATGGAATCAAGAGGCCAAAAAGCCAGCTATTGATAAACTCATTCAAGAATATTTAGAGATCATCGGCAGTCCTCTGACACATCAATATTCATCAACTCATATAGCACCGCCTTTAATGGGTATCATTGATTCGATTGATTAGTTTGTTTTTTATATTGAATTTTGTTTATTTTGAATAGCAGTTCAAACAGAAACTCAAACTCCTAATCGAGGACTTCAAAATTATTCATCATTCTATCCAACACCACTCACATCGAGCAATGAATCGAATCATCGCTATACGAATAATTATGATTTTCAACAAACAGTATCGACACCATTACTTCGGTAATCGATTGATTTTGATTTTCGAAACAGAAATAAGATTTTGATATTTTATTTTTATTCAAAAAAAAGACCACTTTCAACACGATCTCAGCGTTCGTCAACGATTGCTACAGATGGCATTGTACATACACCTTCGAATCGAATATCATTTTCATCGAATCAAGATTATCCGCTAACTGATCGATATGTAATCAAGTCAAAAGATCTTTTTTTCTATAGAAAATCATCTCTTTTTAATTTAAAATCTAGACAAATGGAAATTATAATAAAGATAATCGTTTGAAACGAGCAGCTGCTCAAGAACGTCGACAAGCGACTCGTACGTATTGAAATTCGATCGTTCTGTTCGATTTTACGAATTTTCTCGTCTAGGACATTTTGGTAAAGTTCAACCGGGATTAATTTGGACATCGCCTTTGCCCGTTCAACCTCGAACATTTTCAATGAGACCGCCTTCGTTATCTTGCAAGATTTTTCTCGGTGGTATACCACATGATTTGAATCCAAGTAATTCGATTTGAATTGACAAAAGAAAAGAATTATGACGGAAATATTCTTTTCGAAGGAGATTTACAAGAACGTTTAGAAAGTTTCGGATCTGTTCGATTGGAATGGCCGAATATGGATACGGTATCGACTCATCGACATCCATCGAGTAAATGATGAGTTTGTGTGGTGGATGTTTTTTAATAAAAATTGTGTTGAATTTTAGTTATGACTGGTTTTGTTTATGCAGTCTATGAAAATGAAGAATCAGTTCATCAAATTCTGCATAAATGTTCAACGAAAACTGACCGAACATTAGACGATGGCCGATGCGAATATTATCTCGAAGTATTCAGTCAACGAACAGGTTCACGAAGAAAAAGTGTAAGGAAAACTTAAAATGAAAGATTTTAATCAACATCATCTCTGATTTTAGATTCAAATAATTCCTTGGTTTGTTGTAAGCAGTTTCTCTTTCTAATTGTGAATAAATCTACAAGTGTTTATTTGTTTGTTCATTCAGGAAGATTCGCAGTGGTTAGCTGAAGGCGATTCAACATCGAATGGATATGCAAGTTGGGAGCAAAGACTGGGCTCAACTGAATGTATCAATCGAACTGTATTTGTTGGTGCTTTACACGGCATGATGACTGCCTATGCTTTAGCTCGAATTTGTCAAGAATTATTCGGAGATGTTGAATATGCGGCTATTGATACCGATAGAAATAAATATCCCATAGGTAATTCTATTTTTCAAAGAATAAATTCGTTGTTTTTGTAATATCTCTCTCTCTCTCTCTGTCGTTATAATTCAGGTTCAGGCCGTGTGGTATTTGTTAATACGCATAGTTATTACGCTGCTGTTACAGCGAATTATCTCTTGATTGAATGTGATAAATTCTGTAAAGTGGTAATTAAATTTCTTGAAATTCTTCTCGGTTGAAAATATCTGCTTTTTTTCCTATAGATTCAAATCGATCCATACTTATCAGACAGTGTTTCATGTGCCGGTGCAAATGGTCAATGGTGTCCAAATATGGGTCAATATTTTTGTCGTTCACTTAAATGCATGAAATACTATTGTGCATTATGTTGGGACTTGAATTCGAATCATACGAATAGTAATTCAACGAATTTGGAATGTGAGCCACCAGCAATGGTTCATAAACCGTTGATGCGTAATGCTCGTACATCATAAGAATTTCCGTATGTGTCAATGATATATTCGCACTTTTTTTTAGTTATCTTTTTTATTCTTATGAAGTGATTATGTACAGTTATTCAAGTTTCTTTTTTGCTTGGCTTGTATTTGATATGTTATTGTTCTATCTTGATTTTGTCATTTGTTAGCATGTGTTTTCTTTTTCTTCTCTATTTCAAAAACTAGTTTTGTTACTGTTGTTAAAAAAAACCATTGAATATCTAATTGTGTGGTTTTAGATATTTAATATTTGTTGTTCTTCTTCTTTGCTGTTCTCTATGTGACAAGGACATGTGTTCCTTTTGTGTTGTTTGATTAGAAAAAAAAAGACTAGTCTAAAAAAAAAACCGGAAAAATCCTCTCTTATTTACAAAGGACTCTAACGACATCTAAGATCAGTTATCTAATTCGTTTGTGTCAGCCAATATTTAATCGATGAAGCACAGTGTTTAACATGGACATGTCTGAAATTTTGTAAGGATCACAAATCTCTGGATCCTGTGTGTGTGGTGTGTTCATTATGAATGAAACGCAGGATAATCAACAGCTAATTGCTTCGTATCAAGTACAAGTAAGATCGACACAGTGAAATATTCGAATTGAAATTTTGTTTTTGCTAGTTGAAACAAGTTGAAGATGCAATTCTGAAGCAAGAAGAAGAGGAAGGACAAGCTAGTGCTGAACTAAGACAATTACGAGATGATCTACGCGAAGTACTTTCGATTTTTAAAGCATCGAATGGTAGAGATATCTTTTTCTTTTTTGTTTTATTGATGATTGAATGTTTTTCTAGATGATGATGATGATGAGGTTATAGTTCTGGACGAATCCGATCCAAAACCTTGTCTAACAGTGTCATCGGATTCTGATTCGAGTGATGAAGAAGTGGATTCGGTTGTAAACGAAATCGTTGGTACAAATTGCAGTGTCAAAATGAATTGTCCTATGAGTGGCCTACAACGACATAATGCGGTTGTACTTGATGTTGAATCTTTAAACGATAATACCGTAATGATGAAAATAAATTTCTTTTGTTGTTATCGATAAAAATCGATTTGTTTATTCAAGGTCCGAGTTTTATTTTGCCAACCAACACGACTCGATTGTAGACCTTGTACATATTTTCTAAATAATAATTGTCGTTTTGGTGACAAATGCAAGTACGAGATCCTGTTGATCAGAAAGACAAAGGTTTTTTTTCGTTATTTGCTCGTGTTTAGGTATTCTCATGGTTTCCTTGTTTCTGTCGATGACCTACTCGAATATGTTGAGCCAAATTTTGAGTAAGAAAAAGAACGAATAAATTGGATAATTAATTTATTGTCGATTTGTAGGAATCTTACAGTTGGACAAAATGTTGTTTGCAAACAAGGCACCGATGAAATATGGAAATCAGGTGCTATCGAAAGTATCGAAGCAGATAATCGTTTATGTATCGTTCGTTTTACGCATTTCAATGCTCTCGAAGCAGTACCATTCGAATCACTAATTCCAACAGGTTTTAATTTTGCTAAAACGAAGATTTTCTCTATTGCAATTCGTTTTGTTCAGATACTTCGATACAAACAGAAATATCAAATGAAGATGATAATGATCATCTTGATACATCTAGTCAGATCAATGTTGCTAGTTCATCGACTGATCAAGTTCAGTTTGGGAATCTTGGAGAATGGGAGAAACATACTCGAGTACGACGATTGAACGTGATTTTTTCTTCTATCTCGAAGATATTCTAGGGCATTGGATCGAAGCTACTTGCTAAAATGGGCTACAAAACTGGCCAAGGCCTTGGCAAACAAAATCAAGGTTTAGTCAATCCAATTGAAGCTCGAGTTTTACCAAAAGGTATTTCTGTTTTTTTATTATTATTCCGGCTGTTTTATTCGCTAAAGTCTCGTAGGTAAATCACTCGATGCGGTTATTGAATTCAAGAAAAAGAGAATGAAATTAAAAGATTCTTCTCGAATAAAAAAAGCAAAACAACAACCGATCGTCGAAAAACCTAAGGATATGTTCTCTTTTCTCGATCAAATTTTTCTCGCCGATTTACGAACACAAAATCCAGCACCGTCTCCTCTCGATAAATTCAAAGAAAAACAAGCACCTGTTACCGAAGCATCGATACAGTTACATGCACAAGTAAGATCGATTTGTCTTTTAATCAAAAATGCCAATGATTTGATGGTTTTAGATCGGCCGACGTCTTGATGAAATTCGAGTTTTAGAACGCGAAATCCGTTCGTTAGAAGATCGATTGAATTACAACGAACTTCGAGGCGCGTCTACAGTGGCGTCGAATATCAAACAACGTCTGACAGCGAAAAAAAGTCAATTAAATAAATTAAAATCTCTCGAAACAGATCTTCAGACAAAACGCGAACAAATTCGAACTAAAAAAACCGACATTTTTTAATCAATAAATTAACTTTTGTGTTTCAGATAGAAATTTCGAAAGAAATGCCATCTGTTAGTCAGTCCCGTGTGAATACACGTGCGGATGAGGTCGCACGAAAATTGAAAGGTATCGAACGATACAATCCCAATTGTCGGCCAATGTTGGAAGAATATGTTCAATATCAAATCGAAAATCGTTTCTACGATTTCGATGCAAACATGGCTCTTTTGAAGATGTATCAATTCGACCCGAGCAATTTTCAAGCCGATAAAGTCGCCGATATTCTTCTTTTGGCATTGACAAATCTTCCTAAGCCAGATTTCTTGCTTTGCAAATATCTACTTGACACACAAAAAGTATATTTCGAAAACAAAAACTCATCTGTTGAGAATGATTTTCTAGTGTCAAGAAAATGCACGTATTGTTGAAGTTTTACAATTCTCTGATTTACTTGAATCATGTCGATTTCAAGAATTTTGGGTAGAAAAATGAGCCAAGGAAGGAAATATATTGTTTGTTTATTTTTCAGGAACAATTAGGACGTACAACTGTACGAATTCCAGGCTTTGAAGATCGAGTTCGAGATTGTAAGTCGATTGATTTCGTTCGTTCGTTTGATTTCATATCTTTCGTTTTGTAATTTAGTTATCTGTCAAACGATCAATCGAACCTATCAAACAATTGATCGTAAAGAATTGCAATTGGCTTTAGGTCGTTTATCAACAAATGAATTCGAGAATTTAATCAAATCTCGTGGATGGAAAGCAGCTGAAGGCGATGCCAACTACATTTGGATTGCTAATCACGAGGAAAATATCAAATCGAGAAATATCGTTGAAAAGATTAAATTCGATCGTAAGTTAACCGTCAATACTATCAAACCAATGACTCATTTTCGTTTTTTTTAGACGTTGCACCAGTGATGAATATTCAATAGATCGAGAGAAGATCTTTTTTTTTTATTTTGAAAAATAAAGAAAAAAAAGAAGTTATTTGAGCATTCGTAAACGAAGACATTGTATGAAAAAACGCATGTGATGAGATAAACGAGCACGAATGAAGATATTCTGTTGATGATGAAGAAAATTCGGTAGTGCTACTGAATACGAATGCAGACACATAGGAACCGTGCGCACTTTTTCTTGACGTACGCCAAGTTTTTTCAATGTTGTTACGTGTAGTTTCTGAAAAGAAAACGATAAAAGATTCATTCGGAATTGAAGATGTACGTTGTTACTTGAGGAGCTAGTTTAGCATAGTGAGAATATTTGTGATCACCGAGAATAGGTGTGCCAAGTGCGTGAGCGAGATGTGTACGAATTTGATGTTTAACACCTAAAGAAAAGAAATTGTTGATCAAAGATTCATTCGATGATGGTTACCGGTTATTGGTTGACATTCGACTAACGAAAGTCCATAATTGGAATCGATGACACGATATTTTGTTATTGCTTTTGAACTCTCAATATGTTCTCGTTTTCCTTTCGGCATGACTAATTTCGTTAGATCATTGTATTCAGGTGAAAGCATCATTTTATACGTTCCACGAATATTTCGTTCGACAATTGGAATATTAATTTCTCCTGCAAAAACAATCAATATCAATAACTAAACATAAAATCGAGTGTACCTTCAGATGGTTGAGGTTCGCCACGAACAATGGCGAGATACTGTTTGATAATTTTATGTTCATCCATTAATTCTCGTAAACGTTTCTCTGCTTCTGGAGTACTTGAAATGAGAATATATATAATTTCATCTTGATTAGTTTCTATTTTGTCTTACTAAGCCATGAGTAAAACTCCTGTAGACTGTTTATCAAGTCGATGGACGAGATGTAATTGTCGAACATCCGATCGATTCAAACGTTGAATGATCTCAGGAATGAAATGTGCTAAATGTACGAAAGGATATTTTTATGTTTGGAGAATAGATTCTTCGAATTTACCAATCGATATTTGAACTCCTGGTCCACCTGAAAAAGATTATCATTTGAAAATAACGAGTAACGAATCTCTTCTATTTACTTATCTATTGTCGGAAGACCGTATGGTTTATCCAATGCGAGAATTCCATCTAAATTCGAAGAGTTTTTCGTTTTTTTTTCAAGTCAAAATAAAATGTATTTCGTACGTCGAGAGAAACAAATTTGTTTGATTAAAATATCGACAATTTCTGCTCGAGTCATTGTCGACCATTTCGGAACGAGACTTTCAAATGTTCGATAGCCGAGACTATCTCGAACCGATGTTTTCTTTGTTAATTGTTCGCGAATCTGTTCGGCTGCTTTACTAGCTGTTTTATCTGTTTCAATATCAGTTTGAATATCGAATGCTGATTGTTTTGGTGGATCGAAGTAATCTTTTGATTTAATACTTCGCATGGTTTCTAATTTCGGATTGTACGTGTCCATCGGCGATTCATTCAAGTCTGAGGTTGTTGACTTCGTTGATGGAGGTTTTGGCTCGGAAATACGATGTTTAAAATTGAAATCCATTAATTTCTTTGGATCGGCCGGTTGACTCGGAGGAATTTGTTGTTGTTGTTGTTTTGTTTGATTTGGCGAACTGAATACAAGTTGATCGATGTAATTGAGTTCTTCTGTTGGTGGCATTTCGACTCGTTTTGTTGTTGATGCTGCTATTTTCTCTTGAGCTTCGATGTTTTTTAGTGTATGAAAATATTGTTCATCGACATAATTCATTTGTTCATTTTTAAGTTCTTCAATCGTCTGTTTTTCCAATGGTTTTGATTTAATTTCGGGTTTTTTCGTTGTCAATTCTGGAAATGCTAATTGATCGATATAATTATCTTCAATTGGTTTTGTTTCTGATGTTAATTGCTTCTCGAAAGTTTGATTTCGATAATGTGCATTGATTAAACCATAAAAATCGATATCATGTTCTTTGAGATCTGTGTCTTCGTCGACCATTGACCAAATTCGTTCATCGAATTGTCGATATTCATCATTATTGGGATCGTATGTCTTGTACAACGATTCGACCATTTGACGTTGAGGATTTTTTGAAGGTAGATCAACACGTACACGACCGAATGTCGTTTGATGTGTGACATATTTTGAATGAGACGGTGGAAGAGTTTTTTCGTTTTGTTTCTTTTCGAGAATTTCGTCTAACATTGTTTTTTTCTTTTATTAATCTATAAAAGATAGTTTTTCTTTAGAAAAGGAACTTTATTTAACTCTTGTTTCTTATTAAATAAATGAACGATTACTAAGACTAATGTTAAACTTAACAACATAAAACTGCATAGATTTATTGTCGATATAGCAAAGAATCTTCTCTCATGTCGAAGGAGTTGTTTAACACGATCGAATGATCCGTTCGTTTGTCGTGGATTTAAATTAAGTAAATGCAACATTAATGGATATATATCTAAACTTAAAAATGGTTCTCCAAGATAATTCTGTCGAAAACTCGGCCCAAATGCGTAGAATATCGGATGCATTGAACTCTCTCGATTGTCATATCCATGATCACCATGTATTTCAATCGATGCATTATCTCCTGGAATGATTATTTCATAGCCGAGTTGACCAAAAAATAGTATATCTATTCGAATAAAGAGACAAAGTGAGTTATTCAAATGACTTTTCTTCTTACCACCAATACGAATATTATTTTGGTAATGATATTCAGAAGGAATATCGGCTTTTTTATAGACTTGATAGTGTTCGATTTTCGAAAGATTTTTGTAAATAGAATCAATGTCGGATTGAGAATGAACGAAAATATTCACAAGTGCTCGACTACCGTATGCCGAAAATAAGTTCGTATTGACATAATCTGCTAAGATAATCTGATGATTTCGATCTGTTTGAGTCATTCCATGATCAGCTGTAATAATTACATTTAAATTCTCTTTTAAATATTCATTCCGATCGATTATTTGTAATAATTGAACAATATATGCATCACATTCATGTATAGTTTGATTCATTTCCGGTGATATTGGTCCATATTTATGACCTGTTACATCGGGTTGATAATGATAAATAACTCCGAGATTGATTCTCGTTTCGATCGGTTCGAGAAACCAATCGAAAATTTGTTTCAATACTGAATCAAACAATCGACTTCCATTGTACGCTTGATGTTTAATCGGTCGATTGCCATTAATTACAACTTCACTACCCGGCCATGCAATCACACCCGATCGTCGATTTGTCGAATCATTGGCTAATTGATTACTTATCCAAATCGGTTGAGTATACGGATTTTGTGACCTCAAAAACAAAAGCAAATTGATGATTCTTTCGAATGATTGATGGGAAAACACATACCACCATCTCGTATCGTTCAATCCGTTGAATGATGCACTAGCATTTAATTTCCGATCGAACATAGAATTCGCAACAATTCCATGAGTTTCTTCATATAAACCGGTTACAATCGAGAAATGCATTGGAAATGTGATGGTCGAAAATTGATTTTCAACATATTTGACATGTACACCTCGTGATTTTAACGAATGAAAATTGGTAAGATTATAAATATCCGGATAATCCCAACGAAAACCATCGAAGGAGATTAACAGTAATAATGGTGGTTCAGAAGATTTACTTGGCAATGAACAATGTACGAGAACAAACAAATGAAAGACACAAATGATCAAAATTTTCATCTGAAGACTACAAAATTCGTTTTTATTCATATAGAAAAAATGAGTTAAGATTGTTGTTCGGTAGCAATTTGACTGTAGTGAACATTATTTCTATCGATATTCGAAGTTGATTTGTTCTTTCGACAAGAATAAATCAACCAACTAACTCCAATGAGAACAAAAATACCCAAAGCAATGATTACTAACAAAAACCAAAGTTTATCAAAATTCGGTTTGAGAAATGGTTCGATGTGTTTCACTGTTCCATTTGACGCTGGACACGGGTTAATATTTAAAATCGTGCACATTAAATTAAACAAATCGATATTATACAAAAGACTTGAATTGGCTAATGTATAGTTTTGTTTAAATTTCGGTCCGAACGCATAGAAAATGCCTTTCATCGAATCGAATTGATTGTCATAACCATGATTACCATGAATGAGACTGTAATTACGAGATTTCGGATCGTCTAAATGAGAATTTAACTAGATCGTATCAAAGATAAAATAGCCTACGAGCAGGATCATGAACGATTTCGTATCCGGGCTCGAAAAGAAGCAGAATATCGCCGATACGTTCGTGTTTTTTGTAATGAAATCGTTCGGGAATATCTTTTCGACGATAGGCTTTCGAATGCGGAACTTTCGAGAGAGTTGCCATTGCAAAATCAATATCATTCGCTAAATGAAAAAAGAAACGATTCGATTTTCTTCGAACAGATTTGTCTCACGTGATCGAACGAAAATATTCATAGCTGGTGGAACGCCAAAAGCTCGAATTCGATCACCATCGATATAATCCTCGATGTAGATCGGAGTTCGTGTGCCATTGATCTGTTCCATTCCGTGATCGGATACGACGAGTAAATTGAGATTTTCACGGAGATTCTTATTCGCGTCGATTTGATCTAATAAATAGCCTAAATGTTCGTCACATTCGCGAACTTTGTCAGCTGTTTTCGAAGAAAACGGGCCGGTTCGATGACCGGTGAGATCGGGCTCGTCGAAATAAACAGCACCGAAATTAATCGGTTCGATTGGATCATTGAACCAACTGAGAATTTGATCGATCGTATCACGAAATGATCGTGATCGATTGTACGATTGATATCTCGAGATGTTAATCGGATGTTGTGGCCAACTCGATACACCTGATCGAGCGCCTTGTCGTCGTTCATTGAAATCCCAAATGGCTGGATACGGCCACCAGTTGAATGTTGATGTTAACTTCGATGAATCGAATGTAACATTAGCTGTTGGATCGTACATTGAATTCGAAACAACGCCATGAATTTCTTCATAGAGACCAGTGACGAGACTAGATCGAAAAAAATGAATTGATAAAGGTCAAATAACTCGAAACATACGTGTAATGATTAGGAAAAGTAGCAGTTGTAAACGTCGAAATCATATTTCGAGCGTGAACACCACGTTCGGCTAATCGTTGAAAGTTTTTCAATGGTCCGTGTATTTGCGGATAATCATGACGAAAACCATCGAAAGAAACAATCAATAATAGAGGATGTTTTTGACAGGAGAATAGTGAAAAATTGAAAAATAGAAACAAAATTCCAAAGCACCACATCTCAATATTCTTCAACTACTACTATATAAAACTGTCCTGCAAACTACTGACCAATTGAATCGAAGCAGATGTCGTTGCAAAGTCAGATAAAAATTTTATTTCGAAGAAAAAAACGAATTTATTTTCAATTGAAAACAAACGAATCGAAGAAAATCAATTGAAATAAAAATTGTTCGATTTTTCTCGAGCTTTTGATTCGTTCGAACGATCCTCTTTGTTTATTTGTTGATTTTCTGTACGTACGATCGTTCGTTCGTTCGCTACACTAGATCGATCGAAATCTCTCGAAAAATGAGTAATGCCGATGTTGAAGTCGAAGTTCAAGACGAAACAATGGACAACGCCAATGATCTCATCGTTGGCGATGATAACGACGATGAAACACTCCATCAAATGAAAACCAATGTTCGTCATCGAAAAGGTCGTGGTTTCAACGAGCAAAGCGATCGTTCAGCAATGGAAACAGGCAATTATGACACGGTTACCAACGAGAATGATAGTGCCAATCCAGGACCAGCTCGATCGGTCGAAGGCTGGATTTTATTCGTTCGAAATGTGCACGAAGAAGCACAAGAAGATACTCTCTACGATTTGTTTCGTGAATTCGGAAATATTAAAAATATGCACTTGAATTTGGACCGACGGACTGGTTTTGCTAAAGGTTACGCACTGATCGAATACGAAACATTTAAAGAAGCAAAAGAAGCTTTAGATGGTGTCAACGGACAAGATCTTCTCGGTCATACGCTTCACGTCGACTGGGCATTTGTTAAAGGTGCGTTGAAACGAAGCACAACAAATGGAAATACAACTCGTCGACAAGTCGCTGGAACAGGCCGAACGACTTATCAACGACATTAGGAGAATTTCGTTTTGTTTGAATGTATATCATTGTTGTCTTTTTTTTTGTACTTGAACATATTTCAATTGAACAAACGAGAGAATGTTTCTTATGAACTAATGTTCTCTGTCGAATTCTAGATCGACGAAAAAACAAAGAAATCAACGATGGCTGTACGTACACAATTCGAAAGTAGTAATGATATCGGTGTATTTGCTCGTTTGACAAATTCCTATTGTCTCGTTGGAATCGGTGGATCGGAAAATTTCTATTCGACATTCGAAAGTGAACTTAGTGATCACATACCGGTTATTCATTCGTCAATCGGTAGAATTCATCGATTTTACTTTCTCACTTCAATCGATTTCTATTCTAGGTGATTGCCGAATTGTTGGTCGTTTAACTGCAGGCAATCGTCATGGTCTTCTCGTGCCATCATCAACAACCGATCAAGAATTACAACACATTCGTAATTCATTGCCTGATAACGTTCGTTTACGTCGTTGTGAAGAACGTTTATCTGCACTAGGCAATGTCATCGCTTGTAACGATTATGTTGCACTTATTCATCCGGATTTAGACAAAGAAACCGAACAGATCTTAACCGATACACTAAATGTCGAATGTTTTCGACAGACCATAGCCGATCGAGTACTTGTCGGTAGTTATTCACTATTTACCAATCAAGGCGGACTCGTACATCCGAAAACATCGATACAAGAACAAGAAGAACTCTCGTCGTTGTTACAAGTGCCACTCGTTGCTGGAACAGTCAATCGAGGTAGTGATGTCATCGGTGCTGGACTTTTAGCGAACGATTGGATGGGCTTTTGTGGTTTGGATACGACGGCTCACGAGATCAGTGTGATTGAAAGTGTGTTTAAATTGGGACAACACAATCTTGTTGGAACAGCAACAACAGCCGGAAATAATAAAACAATTAAAGATGCGCTTGTTGACGCACTTGCTTAAAAACGAGAGAAATTTCGTTCATTATTTTCTGTTTTTGTGTCTGTTTGAGTTGTTTTTTTTTTCGTATTATGATGAAAAAAATATACTTGTCTCGATTTAATTCAAGCTAAGACCATATGAACGGTGTTTTTTTTGCTTCTTCTTTCAGATTCGATATCAGCGTGGCGAAAACATCGAAAATTTTACTTGAATGTAGTAAAATCGGTCGATGGATTCTTCTTCTCTATAGTTATGTGACCTATTATCTGGTTACGTCGATCGTCACACTTCATCCATTCATATTTTGTCTTCTCCTCTGGTTTTTTCTTCAATATCAACTTGCTATCTATCTCGTTAGTGCGATTCAACCGAAATCTGCACAAATAAATCACAAATGTCCAATATGTTCTCTGCATTTTGCTGATCGATTTCATCATTGTTTTGTTGTCAATCGTTGTATAGCGATCTGTAATGTTCATTGTTTTCTTTCGTTTACATTCTACGCAAGTATAGCAACGATACTTTCATTTGTAATTTTAATTCGAGAATATTTTTCTGTACAAATCATATCCTATTCATGTTTGGTGCCGTTAGGCGAAGTTTTTTGTCGAGAATTAACATGGAAACAAAGCGGAATTGTTCTGATAACTCGATCGACATTGATCGCAGCTGGCTGTGCAGGTGCGATGGGTTTACATGTAGCAAAAGAATTCTATATTGACAAACTAGACCGACGAAGACAGATTTGGAAAGAAATTCTGCAGATTCTTTTGCCTGCTTACAGTGTGATTCGACGTACTTAATAAGTTCGTTTTTTTTTGCCTTCTTCTCTCGTGTCTTTTTTTTATTTTGATATATTAAAAATAACAATATAAATTATATTCACAAAATGTTTTGTTTTTATTTGTGTGAAAACACCTCAAAATAATAGAAATAACTATCTTCGGGCTGATTAAATCGAGAATGTTCGTTGATGAGAAACTATTTTCGAACGTGACATAATAACAATTGCTTTTGTCTCTCTCATTAATCAACCGTTTCGTATGCACATCAATTTTTTTCTCCTTTTTTTCTTCCTTTTATTTATCTTTCCTAAATAGAGGTGTGCGAACTCGATATAGACATCTGACTGCCCAATAATAGCACATTTTTTCCTCTCTATCGCCTTGTTTTGTACGAAACGAGCAGATAAATACGCATAGACAACTGAAGTGTGAGTTTATTTAATGTCGACGGTCGCAGAAGAACGTTGTCAAAAGCGTCGTTCTAATCGAGAGCTTTTTCAATACGCTAAACATCTACAAGAAAAGTATATTTTACATAAATTTTGGGTAGATTTAACAATGGGTAAAAAAATTGGTGAGCTGAACGATGTGCCTGATGTTGATATTGCCGAAGCTGGCTGTTTCAAATATGTTCTTGTCTCGGTTCGTGATCGTGATGCAACGTCAGCAAAATCGAAATTAGTCGTGCGTGGGGACGCATCAAGTGCTTATCATGGTACGTGATTTCGATATAAAACAAACGAAGGATTGAGTTTTTCGTTTTTATTATTTGATTTAGCTGATGTTCTCGATTTATTACAAGAACAAATCGATGAAACGAAATTGAAATTAGATTGCACTGGTGGTGGCCGTATTCGAGTCAATCCATTGACTTTAACTATATCCGTTTATGGATATTCAATGGTATGAAAAGAGAATTGTGATGATGATGATGATGATTTATTATCGTATTTTAGGGCTTTGGTCGTGCTGATCACGAAAAAACCGTGGAAATTTTAAAGAAAAAATATCCTCAATGGAATATTGAAATCACCGGTAGATCGAAAACGAAACATAACATATTCATTTGTTTTTTTTTTATTGTTTATAGACGAAGAATATTAAACTCAAGTCACGTATTACCAAGCGAACATTAAGAATGATCAATAAGACCGTCGTGAGTCATCTCACATTTTCGAAACAAACATGTATAGAAAGCCATATCTGCATATTTTTCTGTTGTTACTCTTTTCTTTCATTTTATTACTAAATAAAATATCTCCACGCTTCATCTCCTTCTGACTTTATATAAATAGATACGATAATCGATACTCAAGGATCGACGGCGTTTCCAACTACCTTGACCGCGAAAGATATACATATGTGTACTATAAAATGTATATATTTATAGAGGACAAAAGATAATCATTGATGACAAGAACAGATATTTGTGAATGTATAAAAAAAAACTGAGATAAGATATTTGTGTGGAGAACGAAAAAGTGAAAGGTAAGACTAAGAACAACTGAAAATATCAAAGAATTTTGTTTTTTTATTTTTTATTGAAACAAGAGATTTAACCTCGAGTTCACAGGAGAAATTTTGTTATTTATCTTAACAACATACTTAAGAAGGGAAAAAAACGAAGGAAAAATACAGCATCGTTTTCTTCTTCCCTCTTGATTAAAGACACCTTTCTGTAATTGATCATGTCCTTGTTCGATGACACTCGGAGGTTTGTCTTTTCCTATTGATTATCCATCTATGTCTGGCCTAATCGTCTTGAGTTATGTCAAGGAAAACTCTTGCCTTTCTCTCGTTAACATCGAAAGACGTGCGTTTATGACACGACCTTGTGTATACAGTACCATAGGAAAAGAGACGGCGGCGGCGGATAAAAATGGCGACAGCTGCAAGGTCGTTCTTTGCTCAAATACGGAAGAATTTGATGATTACTTTAGATGTTTGATTATGAATCCTTATTGAACACATGCACATAGAGATACATGATCAGAAGTTTCATTAAAATAATGTGATGTACGATTTTTTTCTCTCCTCTCCTCTTCTCTTCTCCCTCCCGCTCTTTACGCGTGTCTCGTCGATTGTCAAGGTCGTTCAAGAGTATGTTTGATCGAAAGCGGGGAAAGAAAGAAAAAGCCCGAAAGAATACAGAAAAAGAAGAAGAAGAAAAAACGAAGAGCTAAAGTAATAAAAAAAAAAGTCAGTATATTTGTGCACTAGAGCATTATTTACGATTCATTCATCTCTGCTAGTAATTTAATCAGATTCCTAATCATCGAAAAAATAAAATTCGATTATGCAAGTTTTATCGTTTTCTATTTTCTAAATCCTCGAACTAGTTTTAAGTGGGTCTAAACTAGATTTTTTTTCGTGCTTTGCTTATAAGTATCATTTAATCATTAATATTAATCAGGAAACAAATGATGATGACGTAATTCTCTTTTTCTTTTTCTTTTTCGTTAAGAAATGATTTAATTATTGAGCAGAAAGACAAGGCAAATGTTTGTCTTGTTCTTCATCATCATCATCATCCTTTTTTCCTTTTTTTTTGTTTTGTTTTTCTGTTTGAGAACGAAGAAAAAGAAGAAAAGAGAGACTACGGCCTTCTCTAATTGTTACCAACGGGGTTTTGCCAGTACTATCAGAATAAGAAGACGACAACAACAACAACAACAACGAGAAAGAAAAAAAGAATTGAGAGAAGGAAAAAAAGAAAGAAAAGAAAATCTAGTCGACGTTCTTTACACTCCTTCTTTTCCTCAGTGTCTGTGTTTGGCAATATTCTTGAATATATATATTTTTTTACAGGATGCCGTCGTCATCAATACCGCCGGTGCCTGCTCCCCGGAGTTTATCGGTTTCGTCATTGACATCGAAATGTTCAGAAACAATGTTCAATCATAACGATATTGTTACATTTAATATTGGCGGACAAATCTATTCAACAAATCGAGCAACAATCGATAATAATGTCGATTGTCAATCGTATTTAGCTTTAATTCTACGTAATCCGACAGCAACATGCTTGGATTTACATGGACATATTTTTATCGATCGAGATGGAACATATTTTCGTTATATTTTAAATTATTTACGCGAGAAAAAATTGTATCTACCCGAGAATTTTACTGAACTTAAACAGTTATGTGCCGAAGCGAAATTCTATCAAATCGATCGGCTTGTTAATGAAATTGAAAATCGTCTTAATTCAACCAATGAATATCAAAAACAACTTGAAATCGGAGTTAATTTTACATTAATTTCGAATCTTAATCAAGGCGGACGTATTCGAACATTAATCGGTCCATTGAAACTCGTTCGTCTTTTTCATTTGGAACCCATTGGCAAACAATTTCTTAAGATTATTTCGAATTTTGCCGATCCAATCAATATTTCATGTCAATGTACATTTCCAATCGATGATAAACTTATTTCATGCCAACCATTCGATCAATTACAACGTCTTGTTCTCGCAAAACAAGCACGAAAAATGGGCATCACAGTTAGTTATTGTGACGACTATGTTTACATACCAATCGAACGTCATATTATGCTACGAGATGAATTTGCCCAATTGTTATTAAACAAATATCATGGTAAATTATTACATACGAATATAACGTATGAGAAAGGTTCGAATGCAAATCACGATGGCTCGTATACTCTAGTCGAAAATTGGTTTATTCCGAATATATCGATTCAAAAATGCGAACAAACCAATGGTTTAGGTAATGATGATGGGAGTATTACATATGAAAATTAAAGTTTCTTCTTCTTTTTTTTTCGCTTGTTTTGTTTTTATTATGTCTCTCGTTTGTCGAATGGTGATTTTGACAATCTGTTAGCGTGTGTGTGTTTTTTTTTCTGAAGAATCAAAAAAAAAGATCTATTTATTTCAAATGGGATTTCGTTTAGTATTGAAATATAACAGTTTTTTTTTCTTTCTATCTCTCTCTTTTTTTTCGCGAAATAAATTCATCAATGTAAATTCTCGATAAATTGTTTATCGAACTAAACGTTGCCTTCGGCACTATTTTCTATTAACCATATTATGCGATTAACAGACAATTGTTTATTGAAAATTAAAACAAGAAAAATATCTGTAAAATATAAGTATATAGTATATATATATATTTTTCTTTTTCGCTAGGATAAGAAAAAAAATATAAAATATATTAGGGACGGGAAAAAAAATCAATTCAAAGCAAATAGATATATTTTCAAGCGTCAAACACACGCGAATAGAAAAAGAAGAAGAAGAAGAAGAAGAAGAAGCAAATATTGTTCGTCAATTAAATGCAATCTTTGCATAAAATTAAACTTCCATCTTGATAGAAACTTTCTTCAGCAATACCTTTCTACAAATGAAAAACTTCAATTTGAATAGATTATTTAATCGAACAATCGATTTACTTGACACTTCGAACATGTAAAACATTCCTTATGCCAATATTTATCTTCGAATTCAAGATATTCGACATCAGCTAAAATCGATTGTTCGCATTTTGCACAACGTTTTGCATGTTGATTTTCGTAACAATTAGCGCAACATGGTTGACTATCGACCATTGAAATTTTCGATTGAGCTGAAATCGGCTGTTTACAAGTAATACAAACAAAACAAGCTGAATGATACGATGTGCCACCGAATGTAATGCCAGCTGATGTGATTACCGATCCACATTTAGCGCAACGTTTTCGTGGAAAACGTGTTTCATGACATGCTGAACATAGATAATCTTCATTGAACGGGTAAAATTGTGATGTTATTGCTTTTTTACAATCAACACAAGAAAAACAATCGGGCTAAATGCAGAAAAAAATAACATTAAGTGCAAAGAATTTCTCTTTTTTTCCTGCTTTTCATCAACATACATGATATTGTTTACCATCGAATTCTGTTATACCTAGATTAATAAAGATAGATAATTAATAGAGAATAAATAAATAACCGAATTTACACTTACGAGATCCAGCTGGAAAGGCACTCGAACATTTTGTACACACACTAAAATTAGAGCAAAACTCAGCATGAAGAAAAACTTTTCTTTCTTTTTTCGCATTTTTAATTGTCATTTGAGATGAAAAAACAATTTTCCTAATTAACCGAACTAAAATCTGTGCTGCAGACCAGATTGAGACAAATTCATTCTAATCTCTCTCTCATGTCGAAAATGATCGACATCGAACAACTGTTTTTATCCATCAGATTGACAAATCAAACAGGTAGCATACCTCATATCGATTGATCTTGTCGATTGATAATGGTAGTAGTAGTAGTAGACGAAGAAGAAGAAAAAAAAGAATATATCGAATAATAGAAATGAATTGAAACTCGATGAAAGACCAATTCTCTATGTGTGTGTGGTTGTCACCACAACTAATACTTATTCTAAAATGAATCGTATAATAATAATAAATAGGAAAGAGGAGGAGAAAACCAACGAACGAGCGGTTGGTGTGCGAGAAAACAAATCTTAGTTGGATATCATCGATCTCTCGCATGATTTATTCTTTACTACACAAACGCCGACACTCAACATGTGGCGCAGTTAGCTGTCTTGACGCTCTCTCTCATCTATCTCAATGTGCCAGCTATGTCTGTCCTATTCGTCATCAATATATATACACATACGCACACGCTTCTCTATCTATCCTCTGTCTGTCTTTCGCTCTCTCTTCGTTTCTCGCACTATTATTTAGTTTTCCTCATATACAAAAAAAAAGAAAAACCGACGCATTGCGTAGAAGTTTGATATTTCTCCTTTCACTAACGACTAGTATCGTTGAAGAGTACAAAGTATCCTAAAACAGGAGAAAAAAAAGACCTGCATTTACGTTCTTTTCTTTTTCGAATGACAAATAACTCTAATGTATCCAGTTTGTTCGAATGACAATACTAATTAGAAATATTTATGCGAGACAAGAATTGATGTACTGCATCATCTGGATATAAAAACAGCAATAATCGATTCGATCGATAAATAATAGTAACCTTTTGATTTCGAACACTAGTTTTTTGTATGATTACGGTGTTGAGAACACAAAAACGAGATTTTAAATTAATCTCGAAAATGACATTTCGATGATAAATTATGTAAACATTTAGTATGTTTGTTTGCATTACAACAAAACAATAATCTTGTTGTCAAAGAAAATAGATATTAATCGATCTGACAAAAAAGCACCAGAGAGAATTTAACATAACAACAACAGCAATCGTAATCATATCGATAATGAATTTACTTTTTTTCTGTTTCGATAAACTTTCGATGACGTTCGCGATATGAATGCAAATCTAGTCCAATAAAAAGTCCAAGTTGTCAGTTTTTTTTCGATTCATTTATTTGTTTTGACATTCAATGATTGACATATATCGAGTGATTTTCGTAGTTAACTTTCTCAAATTCTCTTGGACATATCCGCAAATCAATCGAGCTGTTTTTCTTAATCCTTTGACGAATTCAACATTCGTCCGATGTCCATTAGATTTAACACCAAGTTTAGATATTCAATGGTACGATGAATTCAATCGAAATGATAATAATCGTCTCAATCTCGGACGATTCTATCGAATTGAAAATCTCGAACCATCTCAACGAATGTTAATCTGTTCGTCTCGAGTTTCATTCAATGATAAATTCTATCTTAACATTCGTATCTACGGTACAACATTTTGAAAATAAAAACCAATAACTGTAATGTTTTTTCATTCGTTCTAGATCGTCCATTACCTATTCCATATTTTATCCTAACCAAAATCACCAATACGAGTCTAAGTGTTTTTTGGCAAGACGATATTTACAATCAAAATGCTAATATTACATCCTATGAATTAATTTTAAAATATAGTCATGTAATTCAATCAAAGATTCGAGTCAATCGAACAACTTCTCGATATACATTCGTCGGACTCAATCCGAATACAAATTATTCCATTGAAATCTTTGCTATTGACATTTGGAATCGTTTGAGTTTACCTAAAATTATTAAAAATCAAACATTACCAATAGATATCAATGCTAAATTCTATTCAAATCAAATTCTTGATAGTAATCAAATCGATCAAACAATAAATTGTTATAATTTCCATTGGAAATATCTATTCATCGATTTTAATTCATCAACAATTCATCGATTTAATCATATTTATAATTTAACGATTTTCAATCGATATGAACAGATTTCATTTACAACAAATCTGTATTCGTCATTTGTTTATTCGATTCAAAATGTTCATCATGATAAATATAAAATTCAGTTAAGTGTTTCAACATTTCAATTGGAATATTTAGGAAAAATAACGAAATCTTGTGAGAATATTCGTCCGATTTGTTCGATGAAACAATTGAATTCGAAAAGATTCTATTTGAATATTCACATGCAATCGAAAGGATTCATTCGAAATGTGCAATCGATTGAGATTTCCTATCGAAGAAATTCAACAGATTTTATCAAAAGAAACTTTCAGCAAGTCAATTCAATATCCGATGAAATCGTTTCGAATGAAAACAATTATTCGATGATCATGGAAATTTATTATTTAAACGAAAAATTCAATACGTCAATTCCATGTTCTATCATTCAACTAGCATCGAAATCTGCATCTCGATTTACAATAAATCATCGAATTGTTTATCTGGTCATCGTAGTCATTGGAATAATAATCATAAGCTGTCTGGTTTTTCAAAGCTTCAAATCAGTTCGTAGGGCGAAATCGACATCGATTCCTATCGAACAATTTCGATCACATGTCTCGAATATGCATCGAAAACAGAATTATGCTTTTAAAAGATTATTCGAAAAGATTTACGCTCCATCGAAGACTTTGATGACGAATGAGAATGCGTATATTGTTGTACGGGAATCGAAAGTAGATAAAAGTGAATTTTGGTGAGTAAAATTAATCAATCAAAAGATGATTATTCGTTTGTTTGAATTTAGGAGAATGATTTGGGATAATGATGTTCGACTTATTATCATGTTTGATGACAGTCAAATTGAATTAGAGCGTTGTTTTTCGAATGTTTACTGGCCAGAAGAATATGTTGAAATGTATGGAAATATCGAAGTATCTCTAGTTGGTACAAGTTCATTTGCATTTTATATTCGAAGAGTTTTCTCAGTTCGATGCATAACAAATGAAAATGTAAATTCAAAATCTGTTGATTTTGTTCTTCCGAGAAAAAAAAACGTCGATTTGATTTTAGTTAATTCCTAGCGAACATTTGGTTTATCATTTTCAATATTTCACTTGGCCTCCGACTCTTCGTACGTTCATTCGCCACTCGAACAATCAAACAACTCGTCGAGTTATTCATTCTGCTCAAAGTGAAATCTATATTCTCATTGATTTAGTTTTAAAGGAAATTAATCAGTCGAAATCAATCGATATACCATCGATAATAAAACAGAATCAATTGATTTTGACATTCAAACAGTTTGTTTTGGTTTACGATCTTCTTGATCAATTTATCGAACAAATGAATATGAGTTCGAGTTCGATTGAACAACAATTTTATTCGATTGTAGCAAATCGAAAACAAACGATTGGTACATCGATCAATCCGATGTATCTTCATGTAAATCGAAAGATGATCTCTCGAATAAAAAGAAAAATCTTCGTTTTTTTTTTCGATCATAGGGTTATTATCGAGCTGATCAATACGTGATTCTCAAACATCCATTGAAAGATCAAAGAAAAGATTTTTGGAAAATGATATGGAATGCACAAAGTGAAATCATTGTAGGGTTATATGCAGACGAGAATCTTGATTCAGATGTGTATGATTATTGGCCATTGGAAAACGAAATTCTTCATTGTGGAGATTTTACTGTGAAGTTAATCGATGAACATTTTGAATCGGAATATGTTCATCGAGATTGTTTGATTCAATCGACAGAGGTTCGAGAACTTTCTCATTAGTTGATTATATCGTTTGAAATTGTATTTTTGAAGAATGAAGATGAACTTCACGTGAAAGTTCTTGTGTGTTCCTACTGGCCGGATTCCTGTTCACCGATGGAAACATCATTTTATTTGATTAATACAATCAAAAAGTTCGATTCTCAAAAACCGATTTTTGTTCACGATCAATTCGGTGGATATCGAGCAGGCCTATTCTGTGCGCTCTACACAATGCAAGAACAATTTGAAAACGAACGACTATTCGATCTGTATGAATTAGCGAAATTCTACGACTTTAAACGGCCAGGAATTTGGCATGATAGCGTAAAATTCATTCGATATCTTTCATTGAAATGATTTTTTGCTGAATATTTTAGACGGATTTATCATTTTTACAGTATTGTGAAGATTTTCTTCGACGTGAATACGACGAAAAATGTTTTATGTCAGATGTTTTTCTAATCTAATTAATAAAAAGAAAATAATTTTCGTACTAAAACGTTCGTTTTGTTTCTTCTTAATATTTGAATAAGAATTTCGTTTTAGAGATAAGAAAAAAACCGAATGTTTCAGTTCGAATAAGTACGATAAGAAAAATTACCAAAACGAGAACAATACTCCTGCATGTGTATCTGTTAAAAGATAAGCAACCGTAGAAAATGACAGTAATTATTAGTGATCTAGACATTCGATGCACATGGAACGGAATATTAACCGGAATTTTATTAAGAAATAATTCATTCAATGGAAAAACGAGAAAAATCATTGGAATTCATGGCTGGCAGGATAATCTCAATTCGATGTTGTCATTAGCCAAGCAACTTGTCGGACGTCATCACGGTAAAAGTGAAAAATAGGCTTGTGTTTTGTCCTATTTGTTGATAGACTTCGAGATGTACTTGTATGACCGAGCTGGCCATGGATTTTCAAGTCATTATCCAAAAGGTATTGAATATACAGACCAGCATAATGTCATCGATCTTCGTATAGTCATTCAAAGTTAGTGAACTGACTCTCATCGATTTATTTCATTGATTTTCTTTGTTTTTTTTTTTGAAAAGCTCTTGGCTGGGATAAAGAACACTATATCATCATCGGCCATAGTTATGGAGCAATATTCGGAATGATTGTAGATGTTTATTTCTAGTTGAAACAAAAAACTATTTTAAATTTGATTCTTTTGATTTAGTATACAGCTTGTTATTCGAAAGAAATTCAATGTTTCGTAGCCATTGATTGTTTAGCTCGTGAGCAATTATCATACGACGTGTTCTATCCAATTAGTGGTGAAAATATTGATAAAAACCTAGATTTTTATCGAAGGTTAAAAGAGAATTCCAGAGATGATTTGACGTTTGATAAAGCTGTTGAAATGTAAGTCAAATTAGAATGGAATTCATTACTTTAAATCGTTTAGACTAAAAACTACTCGAACAGGAATTAGTGATGATGCAGCGAAGTTATTAACTGAACGATCAGTTCGTTATCAACCGACAGACAACAAAATCTACTTCACACGTGATCGTGCTTTGAATATAGTCCGTATTTTTGAGCTTCTATCTATGTAATCTTGTATTTTGCTTAGAAACCAATTTATCCGTACACTGCAGATGTGATTGAAAGTGCAATTAAATCGATCAAATCACCTGTTCTTTTTATTGGGTATAGATTCTACAAAAGGAAACTAATTTTAAAAAAAAACTCATGGATTTCATTTCTAGAACATCAAGTACTCTATGGCCTAAGCCATATAAAACCATTGACTTATTAAAACAATACAATCCGAATGTTTGTTCGACGGAATTCTTTTTTCAACTAATTGAAAATATTGATTTTCTAGTTTGAATTGACATGGTTGGAAGGATCGCATCATATTCAAATGGATAAAGTTGATGAAGTTTCCGATCGAATCGAACAATATCTTGAAAAATATGTTTTACATTCGTTTGTAAACGAAAATAGTAAACTGTAATTTGTTTCTTTCAATAAACGAATTTCTTTCTTTTTTAATCGAATAATCATGATGATTGAAGAAAAAAACGAAATCCGTTGATTCATTTAGATGATCACTCAAGTCAATATTCCATGTGTATGGGGCGGTCATTTAGCTGGAATTTTAATGAAAAATTCTACAGTTAAAGTCACGAAAAAGATTATCGGCATTCATGGTTGGTTGGATAATCTCAATTCGATGCTACCCATTGCAGAAAAACTAATCGATCGACATCCAGGTACAAACTAAACCGAAATCGAGAAAAAAAGGAATTCATTTGTTTTTAATAGATTATGAAATTTATTTATATGATCGAGCTGGACACGGATTCTCTAGTCATTTTCCTCGTGGTTCGGATAATTCGCATGCATGTAATCTACGAGATCTTCGTACGATTGTTCGAGGTTTAGGATGGGAAAAAGACAAATTTTCGTTTTTTGCTCATAGTTACGGCGGACATTTGTCTATGGCTGTAAAAATTTCTATTTCCAGCTTCGTATTTTTAAGCAATTTGTTTGTTGAATAGTATGCTGCAGCATATCCCGAAGAAGTTTCATGTCTAGTTGCATTAGATGCGATAATTGGAGCGCCAGATGCAGCGAAATCGTATTGGAAAAATGTTGGACAACGTATTGATAGTGATTTAAAATATTATAGTCAACCAATTAAAGAACATAAAAGTGAACTAACTTATGAGAAAGCTATTGATCTGTAATTGATTTCAAAATACAAAATGGACGAACTTGATGATTTTCTATTGAAGAGCGAGAAATGCAAGAACGGGTATTAGTGATGAAGCAGCTAAATTACTTCTCGAACGATCAACTCGTCGTGATAAACGTTTGTTTTCTATTCATAAAATTTCGATTCTCCATTATCTAAAGTTGATTTCTAGATAATAAACTGCATTTCACAAGAGATGAAGCTCTCAAGAGAGTGAGTGAATGTATTGAAACTATCCAAGATCAACTTTAGGATTCTTTAGTTTCCAATAATGCCTCTCAGTCAAGATGTAGTCGATGATGCAATTCGAAGTATCAAAGCATCCGTTCTACTCATCAGAACGACGCAACCTCAATGGCCTATTCAAAGCAGATCGATTCAATTATTAAAAGAAACTAATCCGAATGTAAAACGCTTGAACATTTTATTTCTTTTTCTTTTCGAAATCAATTTTATTTCGTAGTTTCAAATGGAATTCATCGAAGGTTCACATCATTTTCATATGATGCATGTTGATCGTGTTCTCGAACTTATTGAACAGTATTTTTCTAAACATCTAAAATAATCCATTTTTTTATTTTCTACCTCATTTTAATTGGAAAAGAAAATCTCAAATAGTTTTATTTCAGAAAGAATCGATGTCTCTTATTCAATTCGACGTTCCTTGCGTATGGAACGGAAAGCTAACTGGATTTTTATTAAAAAATGACGAACCTTCTGCAGGCAAAACAACGAAAATCATTTGTGTTCATGGTTGGTTAGATAATCTCAATTCAATGTTGCCATTAGCCCAAAAATTAATCGAACGTCATCCAAGTGTGTTTGTTGAATAAAAATGAATTCGTTCTATGGAATGCTTTTGTTTCGTAGATTATGAAATCTATTTGTATGATCGAGCTGGTCATGGATTTTCCAGTCATATTCCCAAAGGTTTCGATTATACGATGGTGGAAAATATCCAAGATTTACGTACTGTTATTCAAAGTGAGTGACACAATACGATTGAAGTTCGTTTGAGTTTTATTTGTTTTTAAGCTCTTGGTTGGGATCAAGAAAAAGTGATCATCATTGGTCATAGTTATGGTGCGCTGGTCGGAATGATCGTTAGAATTCATGTGTTGATTAATAATTTGATTTAATTTTCGTTTGAATTTAGTATGCAGCTATTTATCCGAAAGAAGTTTTATCTGTTGTTATGATCGATGGTGTGCCTCGACGAGAAACAACACAAGATAAATTATTTCAAATGTATGCAAGACGAATCGATGCAAATCTGAAATTTCATGCCATTCCACCTCGAACATTCGAAGCTGAATTGACATTTGACAAAGCTCTTGAATTGTAAGTACGATTTTCGAGAAAATTACAGGATCAATCATAATTTTCAAATTTTAGAACGAAAGTAACGAGAGATGGAATTACAGATGAAGCAGCCAAATTGTTAACTGAACGATCTGTTCGTCGAGATCATGGTATAATGAATTCAATTCGATATTATCTCTTTCGATATTCATTTTTTAGAAAATAAATTACATTTCACTCGCGATGAAGCGTTGAAATTAGTTAGTAATCAAATCAAAACTCATCCATTTTTTCATTGTTTCATTTCATTTTAGTCAACATTACCTCCTAATACCGAACATACACTTCTAGCTGCAGTTAAATCTATAAAATCCTTCGTACTTTTCATCGGTACAACTAATCCTCAATGGCCACGTGATACGAAATGTTTAGAATTCTTTCAAGAATATCATCCAACCGTAATATCATCATCGATTCTCATTTATTCTATTGTATTTCTTCTTTCGTTTTTCAGTTCGAAGCGATATACATCGATGGTCCACATCATCTTCACATGACACATGTCGACGAAGTTGCCGCACATATCGAAGAATATTTCGCCAAATATCTTCCCGATTCTGTCAAACTAAATAGTCAACTATGACGATTGCTCTTTTTCTTCTTTTTCGTATTTTTAATAAACTAAATGTGACATCTTCACGATGTCAATCATTAGAAATTGAACTTGATGAGACTCGAAATCAATTAAAATGCTGCCAACAAATAAAATTTGATCAAGTATTAAAAATC
>ERZ778027.1489-NODE-1489-length-38456-cov-10.996511_pt1 | contig 38456 bp, 34 predicted proteins | sample MGYA00375757_ERZ778027 | MGnify/ENA primary metagenome ERZ778027 (study PRJEB29350, sample SAMN05389817) | bioreactor metagenome | isolation source: Ammonium sulfate bioreactor | place: South Africa: University of Cape Town | collected 2014-02-18 ...
TCACAAATTATTTTACTTTTCTTTATCGTTATTGCTTGCCTGTTGATTATGATCTATTCATTTAAACAAACCCCATTACTACTATTTAATGTCAATCCAAAGATTTCTTTTAATATTTGTGATTTATCCGATCGTGAATATATATTTAAACCATTTTTCAATGCTATTTGTAACGAAAATCCTCGAAATAAATTTCAATTTTCAGTCAATTCAAAATCTCATATTTGTGATCAATTATATCCACATCATCCGGAAAAAGGTTTATATTCTCAACTTCTTATTGATATGCAAACATTTAGTAAACGAAAAATTGTTAAAGAAGATATCGAAAATATTTCTGCATCATATCAAAGTTGTCATCATATTCAGATTATAAATAATACACTTTATCATATTCCAAGAAAAAGCGCGGCTGATTATCAAACCCGAAGTCGAAGTGTGAAAACAATGCTTAAACTAATTATTGAAACTTTTCAAAATATTACCGATATGGATTTATTCTTTAATGTTCAAGATGTAACTGAAATACCTGAACAATTTCGTGAAACTTTATTCAATGTTCCAGTATTCGCTTTGACAAAATCGAAAAAAGTTAAACATGGTTTACGACATGAAAATATAATTTTAATGCCTTGTTTTACTTTGTGGAGTTGGCCTGAAGCACGTGCTGGACGATGGAAAGGTAAACTTAATTCGATTCTGAATGCTGGATTGAGATTAAAATTTGAAGAACGAACTTCGAAAGCATTTTGGCGAGGAATTTTTAATAATGAAGGACGAACTTGGTTTCATAGTTTATCAGTGAAATATCCGAATTTAGTTGATGTACAACAAAATGTTTGGTCAAAACATGATAATGCTTTGCCTTTAGTTGGATCAGAAGCGTATACAACTTTAGAAGATCATTGTAAATTTAAATATTTATTACATATCGAAGGTGGTTCTTATTCATCAAGACTCAAATATCTTTTACTTTGTGGTTCAACTGTGATTTATGATCGAGGTAATCATTGGGATGAATATTGGTATCATCTTTTAGAACATAATCAGAACGTGATTTTGTTCGAAAAACGAGGAAATGAAGATGAATTTAAAAAACTTCATGAATTTCTGTCGAAAAATGAAGATAAAGCTAAAGAAATTGGAAATCAAGGTCGTCAATTAGTTTCACATTATCTAAGTGAAAATGCAATCAGTTGTTTTTGGTGGAAAATCTTAGATGAATATGGAAAATTAATTGGATACAAACCAACACTTCATCCCGATGCTATTCCAATGGAAGATTATCTTCTTGGTCGTTAGTTATTTCTGTTTTTTTTGTTCTATTTTATGATGAATAAATATTTGAAAAAGAAAAGAATAGAGAAAATGGAATTATTTTGACTTGAAGGAGAAAATAGAAGCAATTTGATTTTATTTGTAAAATTTCAGCGTAAAAGAAGAATGTCTTTATCATGTTCAAAAGAAGCATGCGATCAACCTTCGACAATTTATTGTTATCAATGTAAACAAAATCTTTGTTTTGAGCATTCAAAACAACATGATGAAAATTTAAAAAATCAACTATATCCTCTTGCATTCGAAATGAAAAATCTTTCGAATCGTTATGCAACATTAAATATCAGCGAATTATTAACAAAATCTCGCGAAAAATTAAATGAATGGCGTATAGATTCACATAAGAAAATCGACGAAATCTATCGAGAAAAACTGAGCGAATTAGACAAAGATTGGTCAACGAAATTAACACGTCCACAAAAAGATTTAGATCGATTGAGAATGAAAATCAACGAATTTAATCAACGACAAAAAGCAACACATGAAGATATTAAATTATTCATCGAAGCTTTGCAATACGTCGATCAAATGATTAAAGATATCGAAACAAATGGAATTTTAATCGATGTCAATGAAAAATCGTTTGCAGATACGAAAAATAAAGAAAATCCACCGATTAATTTCGAAAATATTTATCGATCAATTAAATGTTCAAATCAATATGAAACAAATTTAACCAATAGTAAACTCAATTTACTTATTGGTGAAAATCATCATTTAAAATTATTCGATCGAAATTTTCTTCCAGTCGAACAATTACCATGGTCAAATGGGCAAATCTATGATATTTGTTGGTCAAATATATTAAATAAATTTATTTTTCTCAGTGATAAACGAATTGTTTATCTTCTTCAAGAAAAACCGTTCTCTTTCAGTGAAGTTCACTCGATTGAACAAGAAAATTGGTGGTCATGTACGACTTCAGATGAATTTCTTTTCTTGTCAACATACGGAACTGATCCGAATATTTATCAATTTAATCTTAAATCATCATTTGATTTTGTTAAACGTTGGCGATCGCCACAAACAGCACATCAAACTGATTTTATTCATCAAATTAATTATTCAAATCAGTCACTTCTACTTGCCATCGGAAATTCGAAAACAAAATCAACTAAAATCGATCTTTGCTCGATTTTAACATTAAATCGATTGTGGTCAATCAATTTACAAATGAATTTTCTTTCCTATCAAACAAATATTCGATCCATTCGATTTAAACATCAACAATGGTTAATTTTCATTGAAAATACAAATCAAATCTATCATTTAACACACGATGGAACTATTCTCAATACATACGAATATCCTCAACTTATTTCAAATATCACTTTTTTTAATAACGAATTTTTGATTATACGAACAGATCAAATGATTTATTTTCATCGAATTTAAATAAAGAATAAGAAAGATTCGATAGGATATCAAGATAGAGAATTACTCAACCGAAACGAGGAACGAACGAGAAAGAAAAATCGACGTGATCGTTTCATTTGAGTAGATTCGCGTTTTGCTTGAACATGTCTGCATAATTTACGTACAAACTTGAGAAATTCTCTTTTTTTTTCTTTTTCGTTCTTTACTCTTCAATGAACTCTTTCAAAAAGTAAATTTACGTTCTTTTTTTTTCTCATTCTGTATCTTTTACTTTATCGTGAAAATCCTTTCGATGTGAAATAACTATTGGTTGACCGTTTCGATACGAAGAAAAAAAAAGAGGTCAACAACCGGTTTCTTCTACTCGAAGACATTGTCACTTTCGCTTTTTTTTTTCTTTCTCCTCCTTCATTTCTTTCAGTATAACAGATTCGCAAAATCGTATTTTATACTTGATCACGTTTGTGTTGTTTGCCATGCCTACGAAATCAATGAAACAAATTCAAGGTCCAAGCCTTTATAAAACATTTATTGACGCTTTTATGAAAGCTCATCCCAATGAGAAACGAGCCGTAATTTTGTGTAGACAAAGAGAAATGCTTTTCAATTGGCTTTTTTTCGGTAAATTTAGATAAAATATCACGATGCACAAGTCGAATGGAGTGAAATCAGATGTAATGAAGAATATGTCAAAGAAAAAATCGAAGAATATTTAGAAATATTTAATCAATTAGCTTCACCTTCAAGCCAAGGTCAAGATAAGACGAACGACAAACGTACGACACGTTTAAGACAAATAAAAAAATTCAAAGTTACCGATGAAAATAATCAAAATGACAATGAGGAATCAAATCACGATTCAGATAATAATGATGATGATGATTGTCAGCAAGAACAAACGAAGAAAAACGGGAAAAAACCTGTGGTTTTTCGACGACGAAGACCTAGAGAAGAAGAAATCGCATTCGATGATCCAACTCAATTACCTCCGTTACCCGGAGGACCTCTCGAACCGTTAGCCAAAGCGAAACGACAACCGGCACAAGAGAAAATCTTCAAAGAATTGACTTCGATCAACGAACGAATTGCCTCGTTAGTTCAAGTCAGACAAATGGGTTTAGCTACGTCGGATAATAAAATTCAATTGAAACAATTAATGCAAGACAGAAAAAAGAAATCATTTCAATTGAAACGACTTCAATGCAAACAAAAATCATCGAATAAATATCGAGATAAACGGAAAAAAATCGTAAAAAAAAACATTTTATTTATTTATTTATTTCAAAAGCATCACGAGCTTCTTTTTTTTCTCTTGTTCAGGTCGAACATTTATTCGATACAAAACCGGAATTACATCCGCAATTGAATAAACTCTATCGTCGTGGCGCTGGTCGTCCACGTATCGAAGAGCAATGTCCCGATCTTTTGCAGATTATCGAAGAAATCGCGAAAGTCGGCGGTGCAAGTGACGATAAACGTCGAACAGAAACCATTCGTCCTTGTTTAACTTTAGACGATCTCAGAGAAAAAATCCGACAACGTGGCTATGATATCAAACGAACGACACTCTACTATCGTCTTCTACCACATCGAGCAAAATCAATCGATGGCCGTCGACATGTTCATACAGTTCCCGTTCGACTTCGTCGTGCTCAAAACGATGAACATGGCAAACATGAAGACGGACATTTTGCTACGGCAACTATTCGCTATATCAAAGATTTAGCTTCGGTTTTCGGCAATGATTGTGTTTTCTATTTGTCACAAGATGATAAATGTAAAGTTCCACTTGGTTTACCGGCTGCTCGTGTTCAAGCGCCGATGCTCATGCATTTGGACTATCGAATTCGACTTCCCGATCACGATTGGACGGTGGCACCACGACATCAATTGACGCCGAGTGTTTACGCTGCGTGTCTTTTATCTGAAGACGGAGATTTAGGTTACTCGGGACCGACTTATATCGCCATTCGATCGGCCAAACATGATCTCTCAAGTGCAGAATCGCATGCAACGGATTTCGATAAACTTGTTGGATTAAAAGAATTCGAAAAAGTGGCTCGAGATGAACATGGAAATGTGAAACCAATTGTTATTATAACTGTCGATGGTGGACCTGATGAAAATCCTCGTTTTCCTAAAACACTCGTTGCGAGTATTAGAAAATTTAAAAAATATAATCTCGATGCAATGTTCGTTTTGACTCATGCGCCTGGCCAATCGGCGTATAATATCGTCGAACGTCGTATGGCTCCGTTGTCTCACGATTTAGCTGGTCTTATTCTACCTTACGATCATTTCGGTTCGCATTTAAACGATTCAGGTGTAACGACAAATGTCGATTTAGAAAAGTTAAATTTCCGAAAAGCTGGACAAATTCTCGCTGAAACATGGAATCAATCGGTGATCGACAGTTTTCCATGTGTTGCCGAATACATCAATCCACCGGCAACATCCGATGACGAACGACGTTCATTGGACGTGAAATTTGTTATGGATCAACTTTTACGAGAAGTTTGCGCCGACGAAGAAGCCGAAGAAGGTCACGAGTTTCGTATTTCAGCACGTGATGAATATTACCAAGAAAATGCTCGACAGACAAGAGAAAAATTCGGTGATCAACCGAAATACGATATCGATGAGTATTGGTGTGCGATGCACGTCTTACAAACACAATATACTCTGCAGATTATTCGTTGTAATTCAGTGGAATGTTGTGGACAATGGCGATCAAATTATATCGAAATATTTCCACATCGATTTCTGCCGGCACCTGTTCCGTTCGAACGAACGCCCTATGGAATTCGAATGGCTGAGAAAGATTATCAAAAAGGACAATTCTATGGTTCGCTCTTTCAACGAATTCAATTTCATGGTGTCGTTATTCAACACACGCAGAGTGAAATGATTCCATTTGATTTCTGTTGTTCGTCAGTTAAAAAAGAGCTGAAAAAACGAACTTGTCAAGTTTGTAATCAATACATCCCTTCGGCTTATCGAATGAAAAATCATTATAAAATTCATGCACAACATTACGAAGATTTTAATCATGAACAAGAAGATACACTTCCATCGACAACGTTGATTACAACCAATCAACAAATAGTTAACGAAGAAAAACAACGAACACCACTCATGAAAAATGAAATGTTAGATTGGTTGAGAAACGATTTCGATGATATCGATTTAGGAGCAAATCATCGACGAACAACCGAAAAATTGACGAATTCAATTGAACAGTTACGTGTTCAACAGAAAAATGATGACGAACAAACCAAAGATTGGATTCATGTTGATTAAATTCAAATTCTTTCTTTTTTTTATTATTATTTCTTTGATTATTTAGTTTCAATTTTCAAAATTTTTTGTCTTTCGTTTGATGTATAAAAAAAACAGTTTCTTTTGCTTCTATTCATCATTAAGAAAATCGAGGTGCAAAACGAAGAAGAAATTCAATTTTTAAAAATGTCCATTTTGTGTGAGAACTTGTGAAGTACATGCAGATTCTGCAATAATAGTGTATGTATCACTGGCAAAGATTTGATTGATACCATTTAATTGAAATTGTGCTTCAATAAACAATGGAAATGCAGCGAGAACAACTGTCTGACCAGCATTGATATCCCAAGCATAGATTATTTGGGAGGCTGATGTTGAATTCGATTGACTAAGAACTCCACCCCAAAATGTGTTATACTGATTTCCGATTGATGCTCCAGCTGTTGTTTGAACATAGATTCGACCAGTGAAATTCGATAGAGGATGTGTACAAGTTATATTCACTTGTTCGGTTCCCCAATATGGAGGTGATGTTTCTGAAGAACCAACAACATAATTACAGCTGAATGGACCACAAGAAGATGATATTGTAGATGCTGCAGTTGAAGCAGACGTTGAACTCGAAGAAGAAGAAGAAGAAGAAACAGTAGTAGTAGCAGATGATGATAATGACGCTGTGAATGCAGAAGTCTACAATTCAATTTAGAAAATTTGATTTATAAGTGAGAACTAAATTTCTAATTAACATACATTTGTTGATGTTGTTACAACTTGTGAAAGAATAACTGCTGGTAAAACACCAGCAGCTATGATACACGTTGCAATAAGACCAACTATCAAGACGATTTTCAACGTATTTGATGTTCCTCTAGAAAACAATCATATATTTACATCACATAAGAATCTATTTTGATAGATCATATACGCTTCAACTGGTATAGACGGAATACTCGGAATCTCAACAGGATCTTGTTGAACTTCCTTTACGCTTGAAGGTGAATCTTCTCTTTCCAATCTGTTATAATTCTTTACAAGAAAAATATACTTTTGTATTTATTTATTCGATCGATTTATTTTACTTGTTCGGGAACATAGACAGGTGTATATTCTCCAGTAACAGCTTCACTGCTAGTCGGCATTTTATTTTCGATTCAAATAACAATTTCCAATGTAAACATTACATTTTATTCAATTTTGTTTTTTTCTTGTTTATTAAAAACAAACATTAAAATAATCTCTTACTTTCATTTCCTCGAGGCATTATTTCAAAAATAAACAAAAAACGACCTTTAGCTACAACGAATTCTTCGTACATAATTGCCAGACAGCGAACTTGAATCCAAAAAAAAATCGTGCCTGTCCTTTTCTTTTCTGCATAATGAAAAAGTACAATGCAGTAGCAACAACAGCGTTCTGAAATAGATCATTGAACGTCGCATATCCGTTCGTTAGAAGAAGAGTTTCCTTTGTCTCGAGAAGGAAAACAAACGCAATTAACAACAACGACGACGAGAACTTTGTGCAATAATCATGATTCGCATTGAACCGAAGTTTCTTTCGCCGAGAAATAATTTTCGAATTTGAGCTCGAAAATTCGGTGTTGAAATGTAAAATATGTAGAAACTTGTCACTGAATTCGTGTAAAATAAAATCGACGAAATAATATGATAAAAATAAAGATTCGATGATTGTTTGTCAATGTAATCATTCGAAAACATAACATAATAAACATGTTCAATACAATAGGGGATCGAAGAGAGAACAATCGCTAATGAAATTAGTAATAACATTCGTGAGAATTGTTTTTCTTTTAATTTTAATTGATTTCGCTCGAGTTTGTTCAACTGTTTAAATGTTAAAAGACAAACAATGGATAAGAATAAAATTGGAATAATTCCTCGAAAGAATATTTGTGTTGTCCAAAGATAATAATACAAATAAATCCGTGAGTTAATTCGACATTGACCACAATTTGTAACATCAAAATAATAACCAATTGGAATACTATGAATACTGAAAAAACAAACGATGACAAATATCATCTGTTTGGTTTGCTTTCGTGTTGGAATCAAATGACGAAAACGAACTTTTCGACAAGTGATTAAATATCTATCGAATGTTGCCAAACAAATACTTGTCAATGAAATCAAATCAAACGTATGAAGAAGACTAAATCTCAATTGACACCAAAGAAAAACATGTTTTCGATCGACTGCATATTTGAAACCATCGAAAATAATTCGAGTTAATAATGGATAAATAATGACAATTAAATTACTTATCGACGATGTTAATAAATACAATGAACTGTTTTTCGATCGGTAACCATTCGAATATCTTGACAAACTTTTTCTCGATCGAGACCAAGCATAAAAAACGTAGATATTCAAAAGATTTCCAATAGAACCGAACACATACATGAAAATACCAACTATTATCATGAGTCGTCGAGAGAATATTGTTAATTCATCCATCAGTTCGTTGCTTGGACTTTTCAATAACGTTCCGTCTATTCTCGTGTTATAACAGGAAGAAAAAGACACTCCTACTACTTCAGCTGAACTTACCCATTTTCTTCTCGCTTGTTTTTTCCTTCTATGAGGTTTATTTCGATATTAACCAAAAATAAATACAAAGAAACGTTTCTTTTTTAATAAACGCAAAAGAAAAAGAATCACTATTGAACACGGTTGACAATTAGCAAATATCATTTGTCGAGTGCTGTTCACCTGGCTTTGTACTCGTTTAATGACTTCGTGTTCTAGACGTACTCTTCATCGTATTTTTTCTGTTCGCAAGAATTGTGACATAAAATCAATGTTGTGAGCGAATCAGCTTGTTGATCATGAGGCGATTTTCTACAGAGAACAATCTTTTTCACATGTTTACGAAAATTTGGTGTCGAGATATAAAATATATAGAAACTTGTGACTGGATTTGTATAAAATAAAATTGAAGTTATAACATGATAAAGATAAAGGAATGATCGAGGTTGAGAATGTTGAAATGGAACAAATATGTAAGAAATATATTCGATACAATATGGAATCGATGATAAAACAATTGCTACCGACATTAATAATAACATATGAGACAAATGTTTGTCACTTCGAGATAAACCTGTATGTTTCAGTTTTTTCAAATGTCGATAAGTTAATGTTCCGAATATAGATAAAAATACAATTGGCATGAGACTATGAAGAATTATTTGAAATACGACAAGATAATAATAAAAATAGACGTGAGATTCGATCAAACAATCGCCAGATTTCGATACATCGAAATAAAAACCAATGGGAATACTGTGAACTATATTGAGAATGATTATTAGCAAAATCATTTGTTCAGTTCGTTTTTTCATTGGACTCAAATGTCTTATTCGAACTTGTCGAGATGTTAACAAATATCGATCAAATGTTGCCATACAAATACAAGTCAATGAAATTAAATCAAATGTATGTAAAATATAATAACGAAATTTACAGAGAACAAATGACGAATCTTCAGTTATTGAATATTGAAAACCATCGAAAATTATTCGAGTTAATAAAGGATAAAGAATGATGATTAAATTCGATGTCGATGAAACGAGTAAATATAATGAACCATTACTTTTCGTTGATAAATTCGATTTATCTTTTGACACATTTGTTGGATGAGACCAACGAAAGAATATACAAATATTTAAAAGATTTCCAATTATACCGAGTATAAACATCAATATTCCGACGATGATCATTAAATAGTGAGAAATACGTTCGAGTTCATCCATCGTTCAAATGCAACTAACCAAACTAATCTTTAAAAACAACGGAGGTGTTAGAAAAGAACAAAGAAGGACACTTAAGCTGATTTCATAACATCCGTTTATTTTTATTCAAGAAAATTCTTGAGAGTTTTAACGGGATCATCTGATCGGAATTCTCGTTTGCCTCATTCTTTTCTCTTAGGAAAAAAATAGGACACTGACTCATATAATTAATTCAATCGTTCATATATAAATCGTTTATTTTTTTATGAACGAGCATAAAGAGAACTAAACTCATATTGACATTGCTCTTTCTCCTGTTCGAACGAAGAAAATTAGTTTTTGTTTTAAATATCTTTGAACTTATTTTCTAACAAAGCATCTCAAAGTCACGAAATAAAAAAGAGAGAGAGAGAGGGGGGAGAACAATCTTTGCAAATAAATATTTGCTTCTAGTCTATTATGTACATTATAATTAAATCGACAGGAAATTCGATGATTATCAAGCTGAGAACGAAAGAAAAACAAAAAAAAGAAGAAGATGAAGCGAACATCAACATGATTAATTCTTCTAGAATATTAATTATATTCACTATAACTTATCGTGTCAGTGCACAACTTGATTATTTTCGACGGAAGATCTTTTTCTTCAATGATATTTAAAAAAAAAAGAACGGAATTTTCAGGTCACATTTGTCTCTAGTAGACAAACAAGACAAACTGCCAGACTAATCAATCAAAACAGGAAAACAATAAAAATGTCTAATCTTGGTTCCACTTTTATGAATCAATATGTTAGAAGTTTTGTTTTTGTTTTGTTTTTTTTTAATGAAAAAGAAGAAAAAGGACGAGTTCAAAAAATAAAAGGAAAATATGAAATCATAATTTGTGAAAATTGACAGCTGCATCTGTTCGAATAGCGAGAAGATCTGTTCCGAAGACGATGGCATTCCAAGGTTGAAAACTATATTCTCGTTTACCTTTAAGAGTTCCATATTTATCAATATGATAAATATACGATGTATACTCTTCAATCACAAACCATTGATCGTTTGTCAACGAACAACATCGAATTGCTGTTTGAAACCATTTATAATTAATATCAAGTTGATACGACCAAAGTAAATCGAATGTTGACGATGAACGAACTGTTAAATTAGCTGTACGAGATGGCGAATGGTTTACAATTAAACCAAGTTTATCGAATTGATAGGTTATGTCATAGATGAATTCTTCTTGTTCATTTGACACAACTGGTTTCCATTGTCGAACCAATTGAAATGATGGAAAATAATTATATTGATAAATACTTGAATTTTTCTCTTTGGTCGTTAAAAATAACGAATCATTTGAACAAGTACATGACCACCAATGTTCGCCTTGAATCGAACGAATCTGTTCGATCGATGAAAATTCTTCGTCGACAAGATAAATTTTATTTTTTGTCATTAGAATAAATTTATTGAGAATATTCGACCAACAAATATCAGAAATTTGATCCGATTTCCATGGATATTGATTGACAATCGTTAGATTTTTATCGAGTAAATATAAATTCGGATATTGATCAATGAGAACATGTTTATTATTCGATGCTATTGACCAGCTTTTGCCATTCGATGAACGAACTGTATGACAAGGAGACGAAAGAAGAGACAAATTGAAATCATCTGAAATCGACTTTTCAATAGAAATTAAATTTTGACTGATTGTAAACGATTGAATATTAATTTGAATATGTTTCTCTTGAGAATCTTTTAATTTCTGTTGAATATGTTGAATATTCGATGTCAATAATTGAATATCTTCGGTATTTGTAATTTCTTCTTGAATAAGATTATCGATATGACAACGAATTTGTTCGATTTCATATTTTAATTTTAAGAATTTCTCCGAACAATTCTCGTAGAGTTCACGAGACTTTTGTTCGTAGAAATGATTAATAATGACTAATGAATCTTCACGCCATTTATCTAATTTTTCTTGACCGTCATTTAAAAGTTTTTCCGTTAATTTTTGAATATTTTCCGCTATTTCATCGACACGATGATTTAACTGAATAAAATCATCTCGAGTTGGTATTTCACATACGCCGAGTTTCGTTTGTGGTTGTGACATTTTTCTCTGTCTTTATTCAACAATTTAAAAGAAACAAACAACATTGAATAGATTTCACTTATCTTTATATACTTTTTGATAACAAATAGCAAAACTTTTTTCTTCTTCTTCTTCTTCTCGTTCGTTTTTATGAAAAAGTATCGTCAATCGCGCGAACTCGATTGTTTGTTGTTTTCAAACGAAAAATTCGTTTGACTTCAAGACGAAAATTAGGTGTCGAAATTAAAAATATATAAAAATTGATAACTGAATTTGAATAGAATAAAATCACAGCAATTGTTCGAAACAGAAAAGCAATCGAATCTTCAATGTCGAAATCTGAATGAAGTGAAATATAAATCTCTTGAATACAATAAGGAATCGACGAACATATAATAGCAATACATTGCAATAGAATCATTCGAGATAGTTGTCGTTCGACATTCATTTTTGCTGTTCGTTGAATTGTTTGCAATTGTTTATAAGATAAAAAACCAAAGATTAATAGAAAACAACTCGGAATTATTCCGTAGAGAAAAAGAATCACAAAATATAAATAATAATATAGATAAATATTCGTTATTAATATACAGTTACCTGTTGACGAACGAATATGATAGATTCCAGATGGAATACTGTGTAAACCAGTGACAATTATGATGAATATTATGATTTGAATTGTTGTTCGACTTGATGTGCTCATTTGTCTTAGACGAACATTTCGAGATGTTATTAAATATCGATCGAATGTTGCCATACATGTACAAATTAATGAAGTTAAGATCGTTAATTGAATTACAAAATATCGAATTCGACAGAGGAAATATTCATTGGATGGAGTTATTTCATAGGCAAATCCATCGTCGAGAATTCGAACAAGTAATGCGTAAATAACTGTGATTAAATTTGATATTGATGTTATTAGTAAATAAATCGAACTATTTTTTGATTGAAATTTTTTCGAACGAGTCCAACGAGCGAAAACAATGATATTCAGAACATTGCCGATCGAACCAAAAACATACATCGAAATTCCAACGATAATTGTTAAATAAACTGAGATATCATAAAATATATTCATTTTTTTGTTTGTCTGTCTTTTTGAAGAGAAGAGAAGAAAATAAAATTAAGATTTTAGGATTTATATTTATAGAGATAAAGTTATAGAATATCACCAGGATATGTCGATGCTTTTCAAAAGAAAAAAAAACAATGGGCATGTGGGAGATTTCTACTTTTTACTTAATGAAACTTTAATAAGCTTCTTTATTTTGAGTCTTAAGTTAGAAGTATATGATATATCTTTAACTCTAATTAATTATTTTATTGTTTTCTTTATAAAAAAAAAAAAGAATTCTTCTTTAAAAATAATCAGTGAAGATAATTCGAAATACATGATATACGAGTCAATTGATTTGCTAGTGAACTTGGACTTGAAATGAACTGATCTCTGGTTTCCAGCGGAGTCTTCCGTGTTGAATTAGTTCAACTTGAATGTTTACGCTTCCGATGGAAAAGCAACAAAAAAAAAATACAACGAGAACAAATTCAAAAAGAACTATTTATAGGTATGTGACATTTTCGAATCACTAATCGATGAATTTGGAGGTGTTAGTGGAGATAAATTTGTTGCAAAGATTAATTTAGCTTGACGTTTTTTTGGTTGTTGAATAAAATTTAACGAGAAATTGCGTCGTTGTAATTGTAGTTTGAGATTTTCTTTTTCTTGTTCACGTTCTTGTTTTTCAATTAAAGATAAACGATAATGAAACGATGTTTGACTTCGACATTTTCCCGAATGAACATTTTCACGTGAAAACGTTCGAGAACCAATGACAATTTTATATTTTAACATGGTAAAAGTAAATATATTATCACGGTAATGATTTAATGATGAATTCATTGGATTGAGACGTTGAGTTGCAGTTGTTGGATAAGCTGATGGAGACAAATGATGAGGAGAATAATAGTTGTGATTGTAATAATGATTGTTCGAACGAACATTTTCATAGGTTCGTCGAGGTCGACAATCTGTCCAACGACATAACGTTCGTTTGAAACTATTTCGATATCGTTTAGACATTATATTATACAACACGGGATTGACTGTTGCAGAGAAATAATATAAAACACCTGTGAAAATAGAACATCATATTCGATTCTCGTCGATTGGGGAATTTGTTTTTGATTACCTGATGTAAAAAAGAGAATTTCTTGAAATTTAGTTGCCGTTTCCGATGTTATGTTTTTATTTGCTTTATCTAATAAACGTGTTACAAATGCAGTTATACGTTGAGTATGAAATGGAGCCCAACAGATAAAAAATGCAATGACAACAGCAACTAAAATCAATGATTTCAAGAGACAAATTCGATATTATTGTCATTTGTTTACCTAGCATCTTCAAAACAGCACGTCGAGAATTTTTGACGGGTCTCGATTTATTAACGGATGCTGTATTTTGTCTAAGGAAAACATGTTGTTTGCCTTGATGATTAATAATAATATGTTCCGGTTGATGTCTTTGATTATTACTCAATGTTCGATCACTTGTTTTATATAAAGTTATTCCCATAAGAACATAAAGTACAGTTATAACAATGATTGGAATTACAAAAACAAGAAATGTTGTTACAGCCATGTAATATAACATTGGCTCCCAATATTCAGGACGTATTGCACATATTCGACTATCAAGTATTTCGACAGTTAAATTTCGAATTTCACTTTTAACACTAATAAAAGCTCCTAAGAACGAAAAAAAAAAGCAATTTCTTTTGTTTTGATTGATTGAACAATGACTATTTGTTTGTTACCAGCAGTGAATGTATATGGAACAGCTAACAGAAAAGAAAGAAACCAAACGATCATGATCATTTTTAAAGCACGATTTAGACCGCCAAGAACTTTTTGAGAAATAATCGGAAAACAAATTGCTAAATATCGTTCGATTGTAAAACATAGAACAGTTAGAATCGATGCTGATGTCACAATTTCAAGAACAACTGTTCGAAATACACAAAATGTTTCACCAAAAATCCTTTAACAAAAAACAAACAGAAATCAATTTGTGTGAATTGATGAGTTTCTTTTTCGAATTACCATGGCCAAGATTCATAAATATTATACATTTCAACAGATAAACCAAGACTAAGCAGTAAAAGATCGGAAACAGCAAGAGAAAAAAGATAAAAATTCGTTGGAGTGTGCATATCACGACTTTTCCATATTGTTATACAAGTACCTGGATCAAAAGACAAAATTTAACTCGAATTTAAAAAAAAAAGAAAATATTTGTTTCTTACAAAGATTTCCTGTTACACCAGTAGCAAAAACAAACGAATAAAGTGAAATCAGTAATGGAAATACATATTTATTTCGTCGACGATGACCAAGAAAATTCACAACACTTTTAAGTAATTCATCTTCTTCATCAATTGTTAAATTGAGACCTTTCGGTAGAATATCAAGTGATCCAATCATTGACGAATTTCGATTAAATCATCTAAATATGCAAATAAAACAACCAAGTACAAACTCATTTCTCTCGCGCTGACTTACATATAGAATTCTTCTTCTTCTTCTTCGTCTTTTTCTTTCAATAGAAATATTGTTTCTCTTCTCTTCTCTCCTCTCGGCTAAATAGTTCTTCTACCATAAAAGACAGTTTCAACGGATATAAATCATCGTATTTACAGTTTTCTTTTTCTTCTCCTTCCTTTTCTTTGCTTATTAGATGTCTGTCTCTTGCTACGCATTAGATTTCCTCGGAATTTTCAAGTGTGACAGAGTCTAATGATCCATCTCTCGTCGACTTCATACAATTCGACTTTTATTATTATTATTATCATATTAGAACAAAAAAAAGATCGAAATAGATTTACATAGAAAATCGAATCAATTATCTATTCAATGACGTCCGAACCGAAAACACAAGAATAACCTTGAAACTTAACCGATATAAAAATACAGACCGGTTATTGATCGACTCTTACTGAAATTGGATCTTGTTTAATATTCACTTCGGAAATATTATCAACTGTTAATTGCACATGAGAAATACGAGAGGCTAAGTAAGACTTAGTACTCTATCAACGAAATATATATAGACACACAGAGAGAGAAACAGATAGATTATCTAATCCAATTTCAGTTTCTTTTTATTCAATTATCATGGAGAGAAAAAATACTATCATCAACTCGAGATAACTCTTCTCGTGTTTTGCTTTTCTTTCTCTCTTTTGTACAACTATCATCAACCTACAAAAACAGATATACAAACGCACGCAAATATGACATGTCTTGTTTATTGACAGATTTTCTTCGTTTCAAAAGAAAAAAAAACAAGTCAAGATTACCATTTATCATATTTATGTCTTGCAACACGACGTTTTCTTTCGAAGTAGAAGAAGAACAAAAAGATCTGATTATTGTTTTCTCCGAAAAGAATATCTAATGAACTACTTCGAATATTCATAAGAAATACTTTAATCATAACCTTAGGATAAATAACTACTTCAATAGGTAGCACAAAACGATGCCATTTCTCAAGAGAATACAAAACAATCAATGACCCCTAACAGTTCAAGTACAAAACAACGGAAATTATTCAACTATTCACACAAATCTTGACATTTTCGGTTTTAGAACGAACAAAAAATAACGTTACTTTGACTTTGTGTTTCATCAGAATTAAGAAGTCATTTAGAAAATTCGATCAATTCCATGATAATAGAAGATTTTTATACGAGTTATGTAAATGAGACACACTTAAATGAACAATATTATTTTCTCTCGCTTAGATATATTTTGTTCTGTTTTGTTTTCTATTGAATTACCCAAAATAAATATTAAATTTCCATCTGTAATTAGCCGACTTCAATTTCCTATTAAATATCTTAAACAAATTCAAGACGCAATATTAACTTACGTACGTATATACAAAAGCAGAATCAAGGGCAAAAAGAAGAATTGTTTTTACTTCTATCATTTTATTTTTTAATCTCCTTATAAATTGTTCACTAGACAGAAAAAATGCACCTCGTATTCAAACCGTAAAGTACACCGACACTCGTGATTCTATATTTTATTCAAATAATAAGATTAATTAAGAATTAGAAATTTCGTCGTTCTTTAGAACACAACAGACATCAATCTTTTCACCCTCAAAAACACATACGATGAAAGTGTAAATAGGTGCCGTATTCATTTCTAAAATGAAAAATATTTATTGATCTAGAAATTAATCACATTTTCAACAATATTAATTTATCTGCTTCAAAAACCTTTTGTCATGACTTTCAGTATATAGTGAGAAATATTCTCTTTCATCAATTCGAGTGTAATCAAATAAAAAAAGTTATTATTCTATTTGAAATTATCTCACAACTAAATAACCTTCTGCTCTCGAGATGTCGTCGTTCACTTGTGAACAACCAATAAAAATCAAAAAATGTTAAATTAACGAACGAACTAAAACAGATCATCATTTCATTTTCATCGATAAAAATGAATTGGACACATCGACGTCCATTTCGACATCAAATCAATTCGATTGTTCCATCGAATAATAAAATTCAACAATTCAATAATCGTCCACGAACATTTCAACAACCAATATCTGATCAACCGATTGATGCTATTCGACTTCAATTAGCTGATTATAATAATTCCTATCATCATCATCCTTGTCCTGTTCATCAACAACGACGAGATCATCATCCTTATATAACAACATTTTCAGATCAACAATCATCGATTCGACGAACACGATCATCGATTCATTCGATTTCAACGATCGAAACAGATTTTGTTCATCAGTGATTTTCATTTTACCAAATCGATCTGTTCCTTTTTTTTTTCTAATTGAAAATTTTGTTTAGACGTGTGTCAACAATTCATACTTATCCATCATCACCATCGATTATCGAACAACAAGAAATCATCGATGAAGATCAACATCCAGCAATTGAACATGAACAAGAACAAGTCGAAGTAATAACAGCACAATTGTCAACCGATGAACATGAACAAACAAATCCATCGAGTCAATGTCGAACATGTCTCATGCTTATTGAAATTGTCGATCAACAAGCTCAACAAATTCGACAATATACTGAACAAATATCACAACAAGCAGATCTTTTAGCGAAATTTGCTCGACGTTTAGCAGGAATTGAAGAAGGTATCGATGAACAAAAATCAGATCGAACTTCACAAACAGATTTAAATTAGTTTTTAGTCAATGTTTTTTTTTTGTCTACGTAAAATAGATTTTTGACTCATGTATATTATTACGTTTTCTTTTGTTTAATAATAGAAAAATATAAATAAAATGAACTAAATCATATTACCTTCAAACAAATACGTCATCATGACGTTTTCTCATTAAACTCAATCAAACGTATCATTTTTGCGTTTGTTTGATTTATTAGCTTTCATCCTATATAAACCTATGCATTTCAACAAGATTTTCATTATTCAACTATCACTTATTCTACTTCAAACTTTTCGCTTAACACAAAAAACAAATCAACATGTTTGGATATTATGGTTATGGAGCTCAGCGTGCTGCTCTCAATGAATTAATGACCGATGCTTGGATTCAACGAAATGTTCCTGGTGGATTAAATAGTCCTTTAGGAAAAGCTTTAGATGAATTCTATGGTGGAAATCCAAATCCAACATTTGGTCAAAGATTATTAAACTATCAACAACATTCGGCATATCGACCATATGGAACTAGTTATGGTTATTATCGAGGATATGGTTATTAAAATATTCTTTTTCGCTTTTGCTTTCAATGTATATTGTACATACACTGATATATTCAAATAAATAAATAATATCTTTCAGTTACGTCATTTCTTTTTATATGAAGATCTTTTCTAAACTTATTTGATTGATACACATCGCTCTATCTATTCGATAAAGAATTTGTTCTGGTTTATTTTATGAATTTGAAATCATTCTCATGTATTTCATTCAAAGCCGACAGTATAACTTTGATACTCGTTCTAGTATTTGACTATCTAAATAAGATATTCTACATAAATCGAATATTGTAAAGCCAAGACAAAACTATGGTTGATCTTGTGTAACATCTGCATCTGTTAGTTAGAAGAAACTTGAAGTTCGATGATTTTCTATGCACTCTTAGAATGACCTTTCTTCAAGGTTTCTTACGTAAGAAATAAACAAAATGTTAGTCAAGAATATCCTTGATCTGACTAATTTGAATGCATTATCATACAGGTATACTTCATGTTTGTTTATGACATACGAAATGCGTTGGTATATATGATGTATTATAGCTATTGACGTCAAATAACTGTGTCATTTTTGCGTTTTACTTATTGTTCCTCATCCTATATATACCTATGCACTTCAACAAGATTTTCATTATTCAAATATCATTTACTTTACTTTCAACTTTTTCTCTTAACACAAAAAACAAATCAACATGTTTGGCTATTATGGTTATGGAGCTCAACGTGCTGCTCTCAATGAATTGATGACCGATGCTTGGATTCAACGAAATGTTCCTGGTGGATTAAATAGTCCTTTAGGAAAAGCTTTAGATGAATTCTATGGTGGAAATCCAAATCCAACATTTGGTCAAAGATTATTAAACTATCAACAACATTCGGCATATCGACCATATGGAACTAGTTATGGTTATTATCGAGGATATGCTTATTAAAATATTCTTTTTTTTGTGTATTGTACAATTGATGTATACACATTTTTTTCGTATTTATTTAAAGAAACAAATCATTCATTTCTTTTTATAATAAAGAACTTTCGAATTTACTTAGTTCTATTGAAAATCCGTTTAATATGCATATAAACCGTGGTCACTAGTTGATGTGTAGAAAGGTAATGTTGTCGAAACAATTCCTCTTTTTAGGATTTGATTTGTGGAGGAGCTACTGCAATTTATTTTTCAACAGTATTTATTTGTTTGTTACGGATTTATTTGTAATATCAAGATTTTGTTGCACCCTAAGTTTTTTCATTGGCACATTGTCATCTATGCTCTCACTTTGGATTTCGCTCCCACTCACACTCGAGAGATATCATAGGATTTGTTTCGGAATATACAGGATTTTTAAAGAAATACAAATGAATCCTGGTAGCTGCTGATGTATATATATACCTACTTGAATATATCATGTTCTCGTTCGTTCGTTTCTTCTCTCTCTTAGTTCTCCTTATATAGTCTTTCTTGTTCTCTGTCTGTTGGTTATCTAATAAAAGAACTCATAGCGGCATCTACAGCCAGAATATTTTATTTCGTTTCTATGAGAAAGAGTAAAAAATGAATTTTTTCCCCGAATGTATACCTGCAGCATAACTCTGACTCATCGTCATGTAGAACATAGAAAAGCTGATGCAATTATGATGGAAGCTTCTACCGTTTTCTAGAATGAGAAGAGAAGAGAAGAGTATAAAAACCGTATGCTCATACGCTCATTGCAGTCAGATTTCTAGAGTATAATAATGAGTATGTTGCCATCTAATATTCTCACACTCACTGCCCATCATAAAAAATTTTCTTGTCAATTGGTACGTGTTAAGAAGCAACTTATCTTTCTCAATAATTGTTTAAAATTACATTACATCCCATATGGTATTCGTATAAAACAGTGTTACAATTTTCCTGGTGCCAATGCGTTATATCAAAATTTCAATATTCGCCTTTTAGAATGTATTATTGAATCAACAAATGAAAAATTCCAATCAGTTTTAAGAAAATTTAATGAGACTACATTACAACTGAAGGAAGCAGGGCATTTAGTTTGCAAGTCTTACAAAAGCTCTCGACATATATACAAAATAATTACTGCACGACATCAACGAAAATTAAGTAAACTATACCCTAAACACGTTACTGAAAATCAGTATATATTTCGTTCATACGTTGATTTACCTGAACGCAATGAAATTCAAAATAATTTGCATTCACGAAAATTTATATGTAATATACGGAAAAAGATTCTTCTTCAACGCGTGCGCATATTAGAATCAATGAATTTCTTAAATACTTGTATTCAACAGCAACTCGTACCAAAATCTATCCGTATCAAACGATGTCACAAATTTTTAAATTCAGATATACTTTATGACGAATTCGATCAGAAATTATGCCAAACAATTCTTCAAGCTAAAAAAAGGCTCTCCGATGATATAAACGATTTTCTAATAAAAATTGATCAAGCTCTCGATCAAGATCTTAGATTTCCGTGGTGTAATGATGAATGTCGAGAAGTAAGAAATCTAATTAATAAATTACAGCAGACACATAAAAAAAAATTAATCAAATTAAAACGTTCCTACGAAATGAATATGATTCGTTTGAATGCAGTTTCCAAAGGTGACTATTCATCATCATCATCACAATCACCACCACCATCATCGTCATCATCACAACTACCACCAGCACCATCGTCACCATCACAACCACCACCAGCACCATCGTCATCATCACAACCACCATTAGTATACAACTTTTCTCAGCACGAACTTACAGCGAATGAAATCAAGCTGCTAATCTATGGATATCGTTTTATTTTGAATCAATCACCAAACTGTCTTCAAACTGAGTGTGCCGTGCAGGAATTCATTCGCACTGTGCGCCTGGCTTTTATGCATGAATATTCTAAATCATGTACCCCACGGTACTATGTACGGTCACAATATATTCCTTCAAGCCTTGTTGACAGAAGCATTGATAATGAAAGAATCGAAAACTTCTTATCAGAATTACAAAATAAATCATCAAAATTAGAAAATAGCCAACGTCATAAATTTGATACTCAACATGAATTACGTGAAGCATTGAAGCACTTGCGCCAAGATAAAACAATTTTGATTCAATCAGCTGATAAAGGACATTCATATGTAATTTTAGACAAAAAATATTATTCAACTAAAATTGTGTCAATGCTCAGTAAATCCGATTATTATCTACATTATAAATCGAGATACCACTGCCAAGACACAGTTGAAAAAGTGATGAATCTTTTTAAATATATACAAGTGCCAAAAATAAAAAAATTTATTCGAAATTATGGAACGCAGACACCGATGTTTTATGCATTACCTAAAATTCACAAATCTAAAACTATTTCTCAAAGACTAACCAATAGTAGTTTACAATTACGTGTATTTCAAATGGATAGAGCACCTGAAGATCTACCATTTCGACCGATAGTTGCATCAACTCGAGGACCTACACAACAGCTAGCACGGTTAGTAGATGGCTTACTTCGACCTTTCTTATTAAAAATCCCCAGTTACATTGAAAGCTATCAAGATTTCTTAACAAAAATCTCGGCACACCGACAAATCAAACCTGGTACATTATTATGCACATTTGATATCAAAGATTTATACACAAATATTGACCATGATCTTGCCACAGAGGCTATAACATACTGGATGAAGACTTATCCTCGTTTAACTCGTAAAGCAGTTAAGAAATTTTTGGAAGATGCCGATGAAAAACTTGACATTTCTCGACTTGATATCAACGACTTGGTAAATATTGTAGCAAATGCGGTTTATTTAGTATTGGATAATAATATTTTTTTATTCGACGGAGAATACTATAAACAAGTAAAAGGCTTAGCTATGGGTTCATCATTTGCACCAACAATCGCCAATCTTACTATCGGCTTCCTCGAAGTTCAACTTTATAAGAAAGTCAAAAATGTACTAGGCAATAAAATAGGATCTTATGTTCACAAACATTGGTATCGTTATATTGATGATTGCCAACTTCTCTGGCCTTTTAACATCAATCGTCTAAACAAATTTACCAAAATTCTGCAAACGCTTGATCCAAGTATCGTTTTTGTACGAGAAATTCATAGAAAAAAACTTCCATTTCTTAATATAATGCTTGAGATCAAGAAAAATCGACTTGAACTAGATATGTATTATAAACCAACACACACATTTGCATACTTACACTTTCATTCAGCTCATCCTCCACATATAAAACGCCGCATTCCTTATATCCTCGCTATAATGGTACGTACAATTGTTTCAAACAAGAAAGTATGTAAAAATCGTTTACTTGAAATGAAGGAACATTTACAGGCTCGTGGATATCCTACCAGTTTGATTGAAGATGCCATCAAATCGTCACAGAGCCAAAAGAATAGCGTAGGAATTAAATCAAAATTATATGCTCGGCGTGCTTTAAATTTCCGTGTTGTATTCAATCCGAGCAATGATGATCTGTATTCATTTATTTATAAAAATTTACCCGTAGCGCTTGGAAAAGCACGAACTGACAAATTTGTTGGTCGAAAAGTTAATATATTACCATGTAACATAAAACGTTTATTGACTTCAAGTAGATTCTATTATAATTCGTCGCCGCCACGTAAATGTCCATCACCATGCCGACGCCAAAATTGTCAAATGTGTAATCATATTCTGTCAGAAAGTTCCTGCAAAAAAATTCTTTGCAATGCACCGATTGATTGTACTAGTCGTTTTGTTGTATATCAGCTAAAATGTCTAGATTGTAAACAATCTTCATTTGGTCATACAGATTATTTAGTAAAAGTTCAAAATTGTCCTCAATGTTCTTCGCGAAATTTTAAGATATATCCGTTTCACAAAATGAATACTGATCGTGTTATACCACGTCAATTATGGATGAATAATTTTCTTAAAAAAACAAAAGTAAATGTATCTTAACCAAATATTTCCTTTTAAATGTTCTTTTATCTATATCTGCGATCTGATGATGGTTGTCTAAGGACAAAACCGAAGCGTAAATGGTTACATATGCAGAGATGTGTTTGTTCAAAGATAGTGTAAATCCTTTAGGGATTAAATCCAAGCACCAATGTTACGCCACTATCATGTAGTTCATTTCAATTAAGTCTAAGTAAATGAGTGAGGGCCTTGGCCAGTTTAATCAACCGAGCAAGTCAATATGTTAGCATAGGTTTCCCGTTCGCTTAAGCATTTCTCCATTGATCTAAAGTAATATCTGTCTCTTTTAGCAGTTGTCGAATTAGTTTAATAGAAAACTCTGGATAATTTGGAAAAGCTACACTCTGTGCGCCGCGCACAAGGTGATTTCCATGTCGTCCGTGATTCCCCTGTAATTGAAATCCAAATGACTCGAATACTTTAAGAACTTTATTTTTCTTAGTAGCTTTTAATTCAGGCATAATATATACAATCGATTTATTTATACATAAAAAATTAGTTAATATCAAAATCAAATTTCTCTGAGCAATATCCTTCTACTATAGAACTACATACTTTCACTATCGATGCATATGCCCATTCTGATGACGAAATACTGTGGTGTTTCGAAACGCCATCGCTACTTCCTATGTTTATGTATATTTCGATTTTCATCATGTATCCGTTTATTTTTTATGCACTTTGTATCTTATCTTAGAAAATGTATTCAACTATTCAATGTTAAAAATAAAAATAAACTTTTGAGATAATCATGTGCCATTATAATCACCGAAATATAAATGATTCTATTTTGATAAATTTTATTTTATAAAGTTGATATTTAACTATTAATAATATTTCGAACACCTTATCCTTGAAAGAAAATAGGAACTTCATAATTATTTTAACAAATCTAGCAATTTCCCTTAAATGTTTTTTCCTTACGAGGAAAGTCAGATTTCAGTTACGAATCTTATTGATCTGACTCATCTGAATGCATTATCATACAGGTATACTTCATGTTTGTTTATGACATACGAAATGCGTTGGTATATATGATGTATTATAGCTATTGACGTCAAATAACTGTGTCATTTTTGCGTTTTACTTATTGTTCCTCATCCTATATATACCTATGCACTTCAACAAGATTTTCATTATTCAAATATCATTTACTTTACTTTCAACTTTTTCTCTTAACACAAAAAACAAATCAACATGTTTGGCTATTATGGTTATGGAGCTCAACGTGCTGCTCTCAATGAATTGATGACCGATGCTTGGATTCAACGAAATGTTCCTGGTGGATTAAATAGTCCTTTAGGAAAAGCTTTAGATGAATTCTATGGTGGAAATCCAAATCCAACATTTGGTCAAAGATTATTAAACTATCAACAACATTCGGCATATCGACCATATGGAACTAGTTATGGTTATTATCGAGGATATGGTTATTAAAATATTCTTTTTCGCTTTTGCTTTCAATGTATATTGTACATACACTGATATATTCAAATAAATAAAGCGTTTTTCATTTACTTGATGATTTGTCATAAAAAGAAGAAGAAAGTCATGATTGACTTAAATACGTAGACATAGTCCACTTTTTCTGTGATACAAAGTCAAGAGTTCTCAACAATTGGGTTGAATTGTTCTTTTCCTTTTTTGAAGGTAAAAAGATATCTCATTCTTTGCATACCACGTGTAGAAGCATCTATTGTTCTTTGTTCTGATAAGATGCTAGTCATCACTATTATCTGACGATAGTTTTTTTTTTGTCTTAATGTTGTTTTCAAAAGATTTTAAATAAAAGATTCTCATGATGAATAAACTGAATCTTTTGATTATTTATTCGACTCTCATTTTTCAAATTAATGGGCAATTCATAGGAAATGAATCAAATGAAACGACTCCAGACACAACTTCTATTGAAACATCTACAATCACAATTCTAACTACGACTGAAACACCAATTATAACAACTACTACTACGACTCGTAAGACTTTAAATGAAATCAAACGAAATGAATTGAATTTATTTTTAAGCGGAAACTTGTGCGGTTGATTTGTCTGAATATATGAATGTAACAGTACGTGAATCGACCGGATTTACTGCGGTGATAAAATATAACTGTACAGGGATTGATATATCTCAATTAGGCGTTTTTGTTAATGAAAGCAAATTTGATGGTTGTAATTTTGAAGAAAATACTGAAGAAAATAATTCTATTCGTTTAAATTGTATATCTATTGAAAATAATGCTGGAAAAAATTGGACTTTTAGTATAATTCAAACGAATTTCAATGAACAAATTGTTGTTAATCAATCATTTACAATTACATTGTCACCTCTATCTCTCAATTCAATCAAAAATCTAACCATTAAAATCGATGAAGATATTTCATTTGCAACAATTTTTATTGAAAATTGTACAAGCATAGCTAACTTAGAATATTTAGTTGTTCAATGTAATGTCAATGATTCTGAATATGAAGGTCTTTCAGAAGATTGTTCAATCATCTGTTCGGATATTGAACCTGGTTCGATCTATGATTCATCGTTAATTCGTTTACCAATTCCAATTTTCGATCAATTTAATCAAACATTCGAAGAAGAACATCGTTCGATTCCTTATGAAACAGGTATAACAAAAAAAATAGTTTCGCTTCTTTAGTAGAAATGCAGATTTTAGAGCTTGATCGAGTAACAAATTTGCAGTTTAATGACACTTCTAATTCGATTTCATTCGATTGTCCTCGTGGAAATTATGATAGCATTCTTTTGACTTGTTTTGCTCAAGATCAATCTTGTTCAACTAATGAAAAAACTTTGAATTTAACTATTGAACATTGTTCAAATGAAACATCAATCGTATCTTTATCTTCATTGATCACACAAGGTGTTTCATACAAATGTAATGCTTTTACAAATAAATTCGACTTTCGTCAAGTTAAATCTGATAATCTGACTGTTAAGACATGTAAATCAAAGTCAATCGATTCGTATAGAAAAAAAAAACAAACGTTTCTTGTTCATTTAGCACTTCAATCAGCTTCACTTGACAATCCTTCGATGTTCCAGTATTTGAATACAACAAATGTTTCTTTAGATCTTTCGATCCACAGCGATTATGATTCAATAGAATCAGTTTGTTCAGTTGATTCCAATACAATTGATCAAACTTCGAATATTTGTAGTAATTTAACTATTACTAATCCACCTCAATGTTCGACTAATATTCAATTGAAAACAATTCGTGGTTGTAATTATTTTTGTTATTTTACTACAAAGAAAACGAATTATACTCAAAAGATATCGAAGAATTATTCTGTAACAATTTGTAAGAAAGATTTGAAAACAATGAATAAAATGACAAACTTTATATTGTCTTAGATCCTTTAAAACCAATTGTAACTGTTACGGGAATTGCATCTCGATGGGTTACTATCAATTGGACATTCAGTGAAACTGTTTCTGAGAAAGCTTTTCAATTGATTAAAGAAGGAAACGTTATGTTCACTGGAGATACAACATTGTCTTCATATAATTTTACAGATCTTACCGTATATACCAAGTCAGTTCGTTTTGTTTTATTTTCAATTCGCCATTGTTATTTAAGATTTGATTTTAGTTATAAACTCGCAGTTATTTTAATTTCAAATAGAAATGTTTCATCGAATCTGTCATCTGTAACGACGTTACAAGAAGGTATTCAAAAGAATTGAAATCAAAAGAAAACGAATTCTGATAAAATTGAATTAGCTCCACCGATTCCAAATGCAGAAGATACAAAAAATAAAATAATTCCATCGAATCAAAGTACAACTGCAGATACTCATCAATATCCAATCGAACTTGATACTTCATTATTTTCGGCCTCATATGGTCCTGTGATTTCCTATAAAATCTATGTTCGACAAGGTTTTTTACTTTTGTGTTTTTAATCGAAATCTGTGTTACATAAATATCGATTTAGATCAAACGAAAACATCGAGTTCATTAAATCCAATCGGAACATATTCTCAAGCGTATTCAAATGAATCGCTTGATTATTTAGCATTGATTATTCTAATATCAAAAACAGAAATCAATCGTACGAATATTTGTTTTCGTTTCTCGTTCAACTTCGACATTGATCTTCTAGTTTAGTCCGAGTAACAAAAACCAAAATGAAATTATTGATCGGCAATGAAACGACTTGTTCTCAACAATCCAATGCAACAATTCCTTGCAATGGACAATTAAAATCTGACAAAACTTACAAGTAAATTGTTTTTTTTTCTCATAGAACGAACAAAACAAAAACAAATTGATGAATTTAGACTTGTTGTAAGTGGATGTACAATTGTCGGATGTACCAATGTTCTTTCTCAATCATTTCACACGCAAAGTCTCGATTAAATCAGTTTCAATGATGATTCGTCATTTTTTTTTGTGTTCCTTTTAGAAATTCCACCTCCACCACAAGACGAGCCAAGTTCGAAAGCATGGATTGCTGTTTTTCCTGTTCTATTCGTTGTTATTATTATTCTTGTTTTGGTTATTTGGAAACGAAGAGAATTAGAAAATTGTTATAAATCAAAGCCTGTTCTACGTCGACCAAAAGACAGAATGTCCGTGTAAGAATATCGTTTTGATTTACAAAATTAAAAATCAAATTGAATCGTTTTTTTTATTTCTAAAAGAACTTTTGATAGACAAAGTGGAACCGAAAGAATCCAAATGAGTTTAATCATCGAACCAGTCAGGTAGATTTTCATTTCAAAGTTTTTCAATTGTGAATTTATTTTGCAAATGATTTTAGACCAAAATATTTATTTCAATATATTAATTTAACAGCTGAAGATGAAAAAGCGATTTACAACGAATATAAAGTTCGAACAAGAAAACTTTATTTTTAAAAGAAAAATAAAACTCTTTGAATTTGAAATGAAAAGGATTTAGAAGATATGTCTCCGACATTTCGTCAATCGCATATTGGTTCCGAACATTCGGCTTACGATCGTTATGCGAATATTAGTGCACGTGGACCTTGTACGATCGATTTCGTTTTTCTATTCGAATTGAATTTTTCTTTTTCAGGGAATCATACAGCAGTTCGTTTAGTCGGAGATGATCGTGTTCATGATTATATCAATGCCAATCAAATTCCGGTTTCACATCAAGTTTTTCTTCTTTCAATTCTCATTTCTCTTTGTTTTTGTTCTTGTAGAGTTATGATAATAAAAAAATGTATATCGCTTGTCAAGGTCCAATAAAATCGACTTGTCAAGATTTTTGGGATATGATTGTTCAATTTCAAGTTCCAACAATAGTTATGTTAACTAAATTAGAAGAAAGAAATCCGCATAATGTTGCCAAACCTTTAGTAAATCTTCGTGGATTCTATTTGATTTTCAATTCAATTCGATTTTAGTCGAAATGTTACGGATATTTTCCAATGAATGTCAATCAATCGATGAGATTCGGAACGCTAACAGTTAAAGTTACACGAATTGAAAATAATTCTCGATCGGACATAGAAATTCGTCATATTCTTATCTCTGACGTAGATTTAAAACCAAAAGAAAAAACATTGATCTTTCATTTTGTTTTCGTTTTTTTTTTGAAGAATGCTAACAAATCCTACAGTTTAATTCATTATCATTTTACTGGTTGGCCGGATTATAATGTTGTTGAAGCAGGAAGATTATTTGATCTTATTGAATTTATAAACGATCATCGAAAACGAGAATTTAGTTCAAATCCACGAACAAAACTTATCGAATCGAATCCAACTGTCGTACATTGCAGGTTGAGTTGCTTAGTAAGATTATGCGTTGAAATCATTATTGTTTTCGATTTAGTGCGGGTGTTGGACGAACGGGAACTTATATAGCTGCGGAAACCATCGGACGTTTACTTCGAAAATGTCCCGATTCGGAATTAAATACGATGAAACTCGATGTCATGGGAATTGTTTTTCAATTAAGACAAAATCGATCGAAAATGGTTCAAACCAAAGTAGAATCTTCGCATTTTCTAATTAAAACTCGAATTTATCCAATGAAATTCTTCTAGGAACAATATCTATTAGTTAATCGTTCTGTTGAAGAATATTTAAGACGAACTGATAAACTTCATTTCAGTAAACTTTTCTTCTTGTTTTTTTTTGCATCGAACTTATTATTTTGTTTTCTCTCTCAGTAAAAGCCCGATCGAATTTGCCATCAAATGCAAAACGAATATCAAGATCACAAAGATCTTCATCGTACTATGTTGATATTCCATCAGAAAGATATTCACAAAAACGATCGAGTACAGTTACACATGTTTCGGATGCATCATCTGAACTATCAGGTTACAGTTACGATCATCATCATCAAGAACCGCCTTTACCACCGAGACGAACAAGATACTAACAAAACATATTTTTATCTGTACAGATCGTTTTTACTCTTTTGCTTCTTTTTTTTACTAATTAAAAATGATCTTTTCTGGAAAATCGAATTTATCGATATTGATGAAATCGATTGACATTTTTGAGCTGAGGAGGTCGTTCTTTAGCTTGCTGCTTTTTACATTGGCAACGTTGTGCTTCGGGAATATTTCGCATGACTTCAGAGACATGTTGACCACAACCTTAAATCGATTGTTGACTGACGAAAAATGATTGAAGTTTAGGTGATACTTTCTCACCTGTCCATGTTGTTTTTAAACACGCTGAACATTGGGCTGCTCGACACATTTTTTCTTGAATAATCGATTCGAAAAGTAAATGAAAAAACAACAAAAAAAGAACGAATAGAAAACGCGCATTTTCGTTTATTTCAATTGAAATTCTGCTAAAACTGCATTGTGATCAGTCGCCCCTTTTGTATCGATAATTTCACATTTAGTTAAATTCCATTTTTGTAAAACTTTTCGTTGAATATAAATATAATCGATTCTTGTTCCATACTCACAAGTTACAACATCTTCATCTTTCAATTCAGGATTAGCAATTCGAAAAACATCTTCATATTTCCATTCGTTTGTTAATAAATTTGTTAAATCAAATCGAGGTAATTCCCAACCGGATTGTCTTCGTTTTCCTTCGACAATATTTTGATAATATTTATCCGAATAATCGTCTCGAGTCAAAGCATTGAAATCTCCTAAGAGAACATCGATCTGTTTATCATTGGGTCGAAATTGTTTGATTTGTTTTAATCGATGATCTTCATTTAAATGATCCAAATGTGTCACAGCGAATAAATGATTTCGTAAGAATGGATGTTCATCATTGAAACGACATTGAAGAATGGATCGTTGTCCACCTGAACAAGAGACATTTGCCTGTTGACTTGATGTTGATTGAATTGAATATTTTGATGCGAGACCATTTCCACAATATCTGTTGTAACTGGTTTCGAATTGAAAATAATTTAAACCGAGTTCTTGACAAAATTTTTGCCAACCATTGGTTTTATCAACTTCTTCAACAGCTAATAAATCGAGATTTAATGGCTTTAAAATCGAAATTAATTCATTGAGGTTATTTTGAAATCGAGCATTTTGAAAACCATGAACGTTTATTGTTGCTAAACGAAATATTGGACTTGTCATCGATCGTAAGGCCATATGCAATTTACTAATATTTCACTTTTTTTCTTTACTCTGAGTGACTGAGTCATGTCATGTCATGATTGTGCAATATCCAATCAAAGCAAAGCGCTCTTAGTGAAGACAAAATGAAAAAGGATTTTATTTAGATTTTAATTCAACAAAAATTGCATTATGATCAGTAACTCCTTTTGTATCGATAATTTCACATTTATTAACGAAAAATCGATCGGTTAAACGAGGATGAAGAAAAACATAATCAATACGTGTTCCATACGCACATGTAGAAACATCTTCATCTTTCAATTCAGGATTAGCAATTCGAAAAACATCTTCATATTTCCATTCGTTTGTTAATAAATTTGTTAAATCAAATCGAGGTAATTCCCAACCGGATTGTCTTCGTTTTCCTTCGACAATATTTTGATAATATCTATCGGAATAATCGTTTCGAGTCAATGCATTGAAATCTCCCATAAGAATATCGATCTGTTTTTCATTTGGTTGAAATTCTGCGATTTGACTTAATCGACAATCTTCATTTAAATGATCTAAATGTGTTACAGCAAATTGAATTTGTTCGAAACCTTGTAATGAACATTGCAGAAAGGCTCGTTTTCCTCCTGGATATGAGTCAGTTACTTGATTTTCCGAGCAAATAATCGGATGTCGACAAGCAAAACCATTTCCAAAATATTTTCGATGTGCCATTCCGCAAGCCGAATAATCAAAACCAAGACGTGATCGAAACGTTTTCCATTTGTCATCATCTTGAATTTCTTGAACAGCGATTAAATCGAGATTCAGTTCGCTGAATATCGATACTAAATCCGTTAGATTACTTTCATATTTCTCAGGATGACGAAACGAAAATACGTTTACAGTCACAAAACGAAACGTTGACATTTGACAAAAATAATCGAGTTTACTCAAAGGAAAAACAAAAAAAGCAAACTGACATCTACATTCTTTGAGATAATTTCTCTTTTGAAATGAATGTGTATTGGTTTTTATTTGTACGAAAGAGAAAGAATTGGTTTTGACTAAGAGACAAAACGAGACAAAAATATTCATTCGAAAAAATGAATTCGTGAAGAAACGAAATTCATTTCAAGCAAAACAAAATCGATTCACAAATGGCCATTTGTTTGAAGATCAGAAAATAAACGTTGATATGACAAAGATTTTGAAATAGCAACTACACTTGAAGACTAAAAACAAAATCCGTTCAAGATTATCTTCTTCGAAAGAAAAACAGATCGGTTTCTTACAGGATCTGAATGATTCACTTTATCGAAATGAGAAGATGTACTTGTTGAAATTGTTGTTCTCTTTGCTAAACTCGAATTTTCATTTCTACAAACAAAAAAGTTTTGTTTGCTTTTTTCTTCGTTATTAATAAATTTACGTGATATGCGGTTGTAGAAGATCTTCTTCGTAAACTTGATTGGCTGCATCGCAACGTGGAACATTTCGTTTTTTAATAACTAATCGAACAATCGACGCGTTTTCGATTTGTATCGGTGACTTTGCTGTTAATCTCAATTGATTTCCTAACGAATGAAAACCGGCATAATCAGCTAAATCAGCTGCTGTCAATCGATGATGATTAACATCAGTCAACGAACAACAAGCTCGTTCTATTAGAATAGCACAAATATTTTGATGGCCATTTTCTGCAGCCTAGAGACAAATTAAATTCTCCGATAAGAAATCTTTGTCACAGATGGTGTTTTATTTGAAAGAATGAACAACTAACCACATGTAATGGCGTGTTGCCGAATTGATCACGAAGAATCGTGCCATTTCGATCTAATAAATAAGAAACAATGTTTTCGTTTCCACATTGAGCTGCGAAATGAAGAGGCGTCAAATTTTGATAATCAACTTCGTTGATATTTGCTGATTGTTTCTCGATTAACCATTGAACAATATGAAAATGAGAATATTTACAAGCTAAATTTACCGAAATCAATCAATCAAAGACAAAAAACAATGAATTAGAATTTGTTATTTACCGAAATGTAAAGCATTCAAACCGTTTTGATTTCTCAATTGAATATTAGCTCCATGTCCAATGAGAATCTGAATTGTTTCTAACGAACCATTTTTCGACGCTAAATGCATCGGTGTTAACAATTGATTCGTTTGTTTATTAACAATATGAGCCGATTTCGAGAGAAGAATTTTCAATGATTGAATATTTCCATGTTGACAAGCGTAATGTATCGGTTGAAAACCGTTGTACGATTGAATACTTGGATCAGCCAATTGATCATTGAGAAGATATTCAAGAACTTGTATGCAATTGTATTTAGCAGCGAGATGTAACGGCGTATTTCCTTGTTCATCTCGAGTCGACCAACGAAATTTTGTCGAGAAATTATTAAGATTAAATAGAAATTGAAGTATATGAACTTGATTGCAAACTGATGCATCGTGAACACATGTTGCGCCGTGTTCTGTCCGATATTGATGAATATCAACATGTTTTTCATCGAGAAAATATTTTAAAATATCTAAATGACCGTACCGACAAACATAATGAACTAATGTTGATTTGTATTGATCACGAATGGCGAAGATTTCCGATGATGAAAGTGATTGAACATGTGTTTTTATCGTTTGGAAATCACCTTGTTCACAAGCGGTGAATAAAATATCTTTGAGATTGGTTAGTGAAATCATTGAAAAACAACAATGTTCACCATTTCAAATGTGACTTCAAGGAAAAACACAATCTGTCAACTAACATCTATGACTCACTTTTATTTTTCCGACACGTCGATAGAGGACTCTTCTTACTCTGTGTGTGTGTGTTGACTTATATGAAGGAAAATTCTCTTTGAACAACATCATCGACATTTGAATATTCTTTTTACAGCTGTTCGTAATGAGTCTGTAAATTGAAATTGAATGAAAATAACGATTAATGACGAGAAATTAATCGATCCAACGGCAATTCGTAGATGATATTTCGGTGGTTTCATAAAAAATGACATGAAGACAAAAACAGCGTAAGGAAAACAAATCATCGAAATAAATCCAACTAAAATAACTAAATGTCGAACTAATTTCAATTGACATTGTGTACGACGAAGAACATTCAACGGTATTGTTCGTTTATTCAAACGACGAATATATCGAACTAATTTCATGTAAACGAAAAGAATCGATATCATCGGAATCACAAACACACAATGCGTTATAAACACTATTGAGAATGTAAATCTCAGTGGGATTTGACACATTTGATTGTCAACATCGTATTTAAGTTGATTGGTTAGTAGAAATTGTAATGGATAAATAAAACCAAATAACCAACTGAAAATGATCAACAAAATTTGTGTTCGATAAGTTTGCCAAAATAAATCATAGGGATAAACTGAAATTGTATAAGAATAAAGCGATTGAAGGAAATACGAGAGATTTTGAATCGAACTTAAACTATAACCGAGGTAACCGTAAAGATAACAAAATATATCAGCGAATTCTATTTGATTGAAATCATTTCGAAATGAATAAACAAACGAACCAAATGAATTTATCGATAAAATTAAAATCGAGAAAAATGAATTGGCGACTAAAAATATTGCTTTCGTATGACAAGTTCGATCATAGAAAATGACTATTAAAAAGAATATTGTCAGTACAATTGATAAACTACTACAGATTATCATTGACAAATCGATTGTTAATAAAAACCAATTATCAATTTGCTTCATCATATTTCCCATTGAGGCTATATGATTTATTCGAAAAGAACAAATTATTATTTCAGCCTACAAAGAATTCTCTTTATATTAATAGAAATTACTTTTTTAATTAAAAATCCACCTATCATCAAAAGAAGATTTTTCTACGTCAATCTAATGTGCATTCAGACGAAAGTCTCTGTAGGCTTTCTTTTAAATCTCTTGATTAGTTCTAATTCAGTCAAAACCATTTATCTTTTTTTTTATTGAAAGTACCAAGTGTTCTCTCTCTTTCTATTCTAATGGAAATATAAGAAGAAAAGAAGATAAACAATTGATAAAACACGAGTTAACATCATCAAAATATGTCAGAAGCATATAGCTCCAGGCCATAAAACACAAGATAGAAACGAATAAATTACATTGATAAATTATTCAAGAACAAAGTTCAACGCACAACGTCATGTGATTCTTTTCATCTAGGCAATTTACTAATTTGAAAAATTAGAAGACACAAAAAAAGCATATTTATTTATTATTCTAGAAAAAGAAAATACAGAGATTGTCTTTGCTTACGAAAAGACGAGTTTTAAGAAACTGTTGAAGCAACAGCATTCGGTTTTTTATCGAAAAATTTCAATAGAGATTTCTTTAATGGTTCTGTATATTGAATTAAACCAATAAGAACACATAAAATCGATGAATTAACAAATATATAAGCAAAACGTAATTTATATTTCGGTGCTTGATTCATAAAAGACAAAAATATGATGAACATATATGGACAACAAACGGCAATTAAAATAATAATTTCAGCGACAACACGTTGAACCACTTTCAAATGATTTCGAGCACGAATCAATGTATTCGATGGCATCGCTATTTTACCGATTTCTCTAACATATCGAGCTAATTTTCGATAGATATAAATCACTAATGATATTGGAAGAACTGTCGAAAAACAAATACTATAGATCTTAGCAAATGTTGGTCGAAGTAATAATTCACATATTTGATCATTGAAATCGTAAACGATCGAATTCGTAAATAGAAACGGTAGACAATAGATAAAACTATAGATCCACGATAGACCAATCAATAAACATTGAACACGAATTGTTTGCCAAAAGAAATGAATCGGATAAACAACAATCACGTAACGATACAATGATTGAAGTAAAAATGAACAATTGAATACGGCAAAAGTGACATATCCAAAATAACTTCGAACGACACAATACGAATCTTTATATTCAATTTGATTAAGATCATTTTTCAATGTAAACATCGAAAAACTAATCATTGATAAACCGACGAATAACGATGATAAACATGTATTACCAACTAAGATCATTGGCACTGTATGACAACTTTTGTCAATGAATATGACCAATAAACATAAAATATTCAAATAAACAATTGAAAATGATAACATCAATGTTAACATATCAACGGGAATAAACCAAAATTCATTGTCAATTTGCGTCACATTGTCTGAGAACATTTTTCTTGTTTTTTTTTCTTGTTGTTTAAGATTTATTGGCCACAAACTATGGATCGATGTTTGAGAGAGAAATCAACTTGAAATGAATCTATCGAGAGATATGATCAATACTTATTCTTATTTCATCTGTTTTCAATCATTTTGCATGATCATACTCACAAACATTTCTTGATTAAATATTAAAAAGAATTATTAATCATTTTATTTTATCAATCCATAATCATAATTACTTTTTTCCTCTCTTTTCGAATTACATTCGGTACATTTATTTTTATTAGACAATCATCTTTATATTTGCTCATAGGTTTCATGCGTACCAAACATAGAGCAAAGACTATTCTCCTTAAAAATAAATAAATATAACCGCAGATGTCATAGTTTATTAAGAAATAAAAATACACAATTTTAATAAAATTAATGAGACTTGAGGATTAAACAAGATTGATTAAGTTATTATGTAGGAACTTTGATTTGGTTAAATATTAAACTAAAGGTTAAGAAGAATTTTTCATCTTTGGAATTTGAATAAAAGATTTTCTAAGTGGTCGATTATAATAGAATAGAGTAATTAATACAAATATCAATGAAATCGAAATAAATGAATAACCTATTCGAAAATGATATCGAGGTTGACGATTAAATAATGATAAAAATAGAAAAATCATCATGGGAAAACAAACAATCGTCAGAATTAAAATTAACGTAATCGTTCGTCGAACCATTTTCAATTCTTTTCGTGCACGACGAAATTTTTTTCGAGGAAATATATGTCGTCTCAATTGTTTAACATACTTAACTAAATTAAAATAAACAATTATTGTCAATGTCAATGGCAAAACATAAATCATAAATGAAATATACATTGATAACCATGAAATTCGTAGTGGAACTTGACAAATCTGATTGTCAAAATTGTAAACAATTTCGTTTCGAACAAAATAAGGAATCGAATGAACAAAACCAAAAAGCCACGTGAATACAATAGAAAACAATTGAAAAACAATTGAATTACATAGAAAACATGCTGGATAAACAATAGAAATATAACGATAGAATGATTGTAGAAAAAATGAATAATAAATTGGTGCTGCGAGACTGTTTAACAGATAGCCTCGAAATGTACAATACATATCTTCGAAATAAGTTTCGTTGAAATCATTTTTCAATGAAAATATCGAACAATTTATGAGTACTAATGCAACGGCTAATATTGATAAACAAGAGTTGCCAACTAATAACATAGAAATTGTGTGACATCGTCGGAGAAAAACAATTAAAAATAAAATACCTAACGATAGGATAACAACAATACAATTACAAATTATTTCGAAAATATCCATTGATATAAACCAATATACGGTTGGTATTGAAGTCAAATTTTTGTTGAAGTCAAACAACATTTTCATCTAAATTATTCGAACGATTTTATGTTATGAAAAATGAACTCTTTTCTTTTTTTGTTTCTGTAGAAATGAGAGTTGAGAAAGAGAAGAAAAATGAAAAACTTCCTCTCATGAATAATTTATGTTTTTAATTTTAACTCATCATAATGACATTATCACGTTTGCAGAATCATGAAAAAATTCTCTGTCTTGTTACTTCAAAAGTATTCGGACGGACGTGGAAAATATTCTATGCAAAATTTGAGCTTATCTCAGGAAAAAGAGGTAATGATAATAATAATAATAATAAAGAGACAAGGAAACATAGTCTAATGCTTTCTTTATCATTATCAGATTGCCATAGGTTTTTTACCTATTTTTCGAGTTAATGCACCTAAGCTGATAACATCAATTTTTGAATAAATATAATTAGAGTATATGTATTATTGACTTTATATTTATCTGCATCATCAACGTGAATCTTTCACACAACCTTTTTAAAGATTATATTTTATTTATCCACCCTGAATTCCAAAGTCCGTTCTCTCTCTAATTACTCGTACATTTATTCAACGAAGTTCATGGTTAATACACAATTTGTTCACGTATTTTAAAAGAAATGTTTTGATGTTGATGTCTCAAAAGAAGACTTTCAACATTCTCTAATAATTCTAAGTATGAGTAAATTTAGCAAACCACTTTAACATTTCTAATCCATTTGATTTGTAATTATATT